>VNIU01000019.1_pt1 | contig 134084 bp, 121 predicted proteins | sample 7248601 | NCBI WGS metagenome assembly VNIU01 (sample SAMN12251564, study PRJNA551026) | human skin metagenome | isolation source: skin samples from healthy patients and patients infected with Netherton Syndrome | host: Homo sapiens | place: France:Paris
TGGGAATGTCGTATAGTGGCTAATACCTCAGCCTTCCAAGCTGAAGACGCGGGTTCGATTCCCGTCATTCCCTCCAATTTTTAAATCTCGAGTCAACGTTTCATGCAAATGTTGGCTCGAGATTTGTCGTTTTCCACCTTGCGGCCAAATCCAAGTGAAGGGGGTATAAAGCGTGCTTGTTTGGCCGAAACCCCCAAATGGTGAGGTGACAAACCTACATGGTGAGGTCTAAAAGGTGAGGTCAGTAGACTCCAGCCACAGCCGTTATCACCAGGCACAGAATTGACGGCGCGACCTCACCATCTAGGAATGGGCAACCTCACCATCTGGTTTAGGGCAAGGCCCACGCCCCACAGTGCGATGTTGTGGGGCTTCGCTGAACGGGCTGCGGAGACGTTGCCGATGCAGTGGGTCGATGCAGTGGAACGGCGCCGCAAAACAAGCGCTAAAACTCGCGCTTTAAGGCGTTAATTTGCATAATTGACCGTTGTGACGGGGAGGAAATTAATAGCTTTTAACCTGCGGAAATGCTCTTAAGTGGGGGTCGGTGTTAGGTCATTTGGAGATATGCCGCTACACTATTTCGAGTATGCAACGCACCCACGGCGAAAAGCATGACATGTTTTAGAAGATCGTGGAGGCCTACATACGGGGCGTGGCGCAGTTTGGTAGCGCACCTGCTTTGGGAGCAGGGGGTCGCAGGTTCAAATCCTGTCGCCCCGACGTATGGGGGTCTGGGAATACCCTTAAAGTATTTCCAGACCCCTTATTTACATTCTGAACCAATTTATGCCAGGAGAGTTTCTCGTGAAGACCACCGTAGACAAGCTGAGCGATACCCGCGTCAAGCTCACCGTCAACGTTCCGTTTGCTGAGCTGGACAAGGAAATCGATCAGGCCTACGCGGCGATCGCACAACAGGTTTCTATCCCAGGTTTCCGTAAGGGTAAGGCTCCGCGCCAGCTTATCGACGCCCGCTTTGGTCGCGGCCCGATTCTCGAGCAGGTTGTCAATGACATGCTGCCGACCCGTTACGAGCAGGCAGTTCAGGAAAACGACCTGAAGGTTATCGGCCAGCCAGAGGTTGACATCGCGAAGATAGAGGACAACGACTTCGTCGAGTTCACCGCTGAGGTTGACATCCGCCCGGAGATCGAGGTTCCGGACTTCTCCAAGCTGTCTGTTACCGTTCCGGCTCTGGAGGCTAAGGAAGAGGACGTCGACAAGGCTCTCGAGGACTTGGCAGCACGCTTTGGTGAGCTCAAGGACACCAAGCGCAAGATGAAGACCGGCGACTTCGCCATCATCGACATCGTTACCGAGATCGACGGCGAGAAGCTGGAAGAGGCATCCTACGAAGGCATGTCCTACCAGATTGGTGATGACGACCTCATCAAGGGCCTTGACACCGCACTGCGCGGCATGAAGACCGACGAGGACAACGAGTTCACCTCCACCATCCAGTCCGGTGACCACGCTGGTGAAGAAGCAACCATCAAGGTTCACGTTCAGCAGACCAAGGAGCGCAAGCTTCCGGAACTGGACGATGAGTTCGCACAGATGGCTTCCGAGTTCGACACCATGGACGAGCTGCGCGAGTCCACCAAGACCCGTGTTGAGGAGTCCAAGAAGGCTGAGCAGGCTGCGAACATCCGCGACGAGGTTCTGAAGGCTGCTCTCGACGGCGTTAAGTTCGAGCTGCCGACCTCCGTCGTTGACGAGCAGGTTCACGCACAGCTGCACCAGATCCTGGGCCAGCTGGCTCACGACGAGAAGGCATTCGCACAGCTGCTTGAGGCGCAGGGCACCACCCGCGAGGAGTTTGATAAGGAAGCTCGCGAGTCCGCTGAAGAGTCCGTCCGCACCCAGCTGTTCCTGGATGCCGTTGCTGAGGAAGAGCAGCCTGAGGTCTCCCAGCAGGAGCTGACCGACCACATCCTGTTCACCGCTCAGTCCTACGGCATGGACCCGAACCAGTTCATTCAGCAGCTGCAGTCCAATGGCCAGATTGCAAACCTCTTCTCTGATGTTCGCCGTGGCAAGGCTCTCGCAGCCGCTATCTGCCGCGTTGACGTCAAGGACGAGGACGGCAACAAGGTTGACGTCGACCAGTACTTCGGCGAGGTCGAAGAAGAGGGCGCTGAAGATGCTACCGAGGAGAAGTAGGTTTCTTTCGTAGCGAGCGGTTTCTAGCGCACTAGCAAACCCCGGATTCATGAATGAGTCCGGGGTTTGCGTGATCGTGAACGCCCTCTAGAGATGTGCGTGGGTCCTAGCTGGTTAAGGCATTGTCCACCAGAGCCAGGAAGCGCATGACGTAGTCCTTTACAAATTCTGCGGTGTGTTCATTAAGACGGCCCGAGTCTTCGAAAAGGGTGGGTGATTGGCCGAGGAATACCTCGGGCTGCCCAGGAAAAGGCATATCAAAGTAAGACAGGGCCAATCGGAGGTTCTTTTGTGAGCTATACCCACCCATGCGCCCTACAGAATGGCTGATGATTCCTGCGGGGAGGTTCTTCCAAGCCACATCTGAGTTGGGTTTAGAACCGATGTCCACCGCGTTTTTGAGGCATGCGGGGATTGTGCGGTTGTTTTCGGGCGTAATGAAAAGGACTCCGCTAGAGCTCTTGATGGTGTCGCGGAAGGTGGTGTACTCGGCCGGAGTTGGCTTGTCCGTGACCGCGGGATCATCGTAGTCGAAGTCATAAAGGGGTAAGTTGCGGATTTCGAGGATGTTTGCCTCGTAGTCTTTCGGGATCATTGTGAGTACTTCGTGCGCAATCTTGCGCGCAATTGATCCGCGACGCAGGCTACCTACGATAACGGTGATGCGTGGGGTGGAAGTCATGCTGAACCTTCTTTCTTCATTGGGGCTGGATTAAGGGAGAAAAGGCTTGCAACCGAAAGCTGGGGGCGGGCCGGCACTGTGGGCGGCAGCGAGAAATCCCTCTATTTTGTCATCTTCTTCATTGCGGAAATACAGTTCAATGAGGCCCAAGAGCCCTCCCAGGACGGCCTCGCGTGCGGCCGAGCTTTGTAGCAGCCGCAATGCCGCAGGTTGGTTTCCTTCACGAATAGTCTCAAACAATGCAATGGTTTCAAGCCAGCTTCCTTGGTCTGGTCGTGGGAAGGGTTTAGAAATCCCAGTCATCATCACTCGTTTCTTCAGCGGTACCAATGACATAGGAGGAGCCTGAACCAGAGAAGAAGTCATGGTTCTCGTCTGCTCCAGGAGCTAGGGCGGCGAGAATTTCTGGGTTAACTTCCGTTTCCTCAGGTGGGAAGTAATCTGGGTAGCCCAAGTTCATCAGGGCCTTATTTGCGTTATAGCGAACGAAGACGGCCACATCGTCCATGAGTCCTAATGGTTCATATAGTTCGCCGGAGTATTCCAGCTCTAGGGAATAGAGCTCCTCGAGCAAAGAGATGGTGAAATTCTTCATCTCTTTTTGCCTTTGAGGAGAAGAAGATTCTAGGCCACGCTGGTATTTATATCCCGAGTAGTAACCGTGTACTGCCTTGTCACGCAGAATGAGGCGAATCATGTCTGCCGTATTGGTCAGGGTGGCGTGGACAGAAAAGTGTAAGGGGAGATAGAAACCCGCGTATAGAAGGAGCGAAGAAAGAAGCGTCGATGATACCTTGCGCTTGAGCGGATCCGGCCCGAAATAGTGCGTGAGGACTTTCTTGGCACGTGCTTGGAGAAGGTCATTATTCACCGCCCAGCGGTAGGCTTCGTCAATTTCCTTTGTGCTGCTTAGCGTAGAAAACACTGAAGAATAAGAACGGGCGTGAACTGATTGCATGAAGGCAATGTTGGTGTAAACGGCCTGCTCATGCTCGGTGCGGGCGTCTTGAATTTGGCAGATTTCTCCCACGGTAGCCTGCACGGTATCTAAAGTGGTCAGGCCTGTGAACACCCGCATGGTGAGGTTACGCTCTGAGGGCGTCATTTTCTGCCAGGCTGAGAGATCATTAGAAAGCGGCACTTTCTCCGGCAGCCAGAAATTGGCGGTGAGCCGGTTCCATACTTCAAGATCCTTTTCGTCACTCACACGGTTCCAATTGATGGGGCGGATGCGGGCTGAGGGATCATGTCGGAAGCTCGGAGGCGTAACAGAGATGCTAGTTAACGCAGCAGCGTTCGATGCTGAAGTCATTACTTTTTCCTTTCGGGTGAATTGGTAGTGCAAAAGATGGGAGGGCAGCGCTCCTATAAAGCGCAGGAGACGCAGCCTTCGACCTCAGTGCCTTGGAGCGCGGATTGGCGTAAACGGATGTAGTACAAGGTCTTGATGCCGGCCTTCCAGGCATAGATTTGCGCCCTGTTGATATCCCTAGTGGTGCTGTCGGCAGTAAAGAACAAGGTCAGAGAAAGGCCTTGGTCCACGTGCTGCGTGGCCATGGCGTAGGTATCAATGATTTTCTCGTATCCCACGGTGAAAGAGTCCTCGAAATACTCCACATTGTCGTTGGTCATTTCCGGTGCGGGGAAATACACGCGCCCCAATCGGCCTTCCTTGCGAATTTCGATCTTGGAGGCAATCGGGTGGATGGATGCAGTCGAATCATTGATGTAGGCAATTGATCCAGTGGGTGGAACTGCCTGTAGATAGGCGTTATATATTCCGTCTCGGGCCACCTGATTCTTTAATTTCAGCCAGTCCTCGCGTGTAGGAATCCGCACGCCTGCTTCATGGAAAAGCTGCTCTACTCGCTTGGTGGCAGGGACCCATTCCTGTTTGAGATACTTGTCGAAGAATGCGCCGGAGGCATAAGCAGAGTCTTCAAAACCCTGGAATCGCTGACCTTTCTCTACCGCTAACGCATGGGATGTGCGCAGCGCATGATAGGTCACAGTCAGGAAATAGAAGTTGGTAAAGTCCAAAGCCTCGGCGCAGCCATAGGGAATCCGTTTGGAAGCAAGGAAACCATGGAGATTCATCTGCCCCAAACCAATCGCGTGCATGGATTTATTGCCTTTAGCAATGGAAGGAACTGCTTCGATATCGGTAAGATCTGAGACTTGGGTGAGCGCGCGCACTGCGGTTTCTACAGTTGCTCCAAAATCCGGTGATGCAAAGGCCTTAGCGATGTTGAGCGAACCCAGATTGCATGAAATGTCTTGGCCGATGGTGGCGTAGTTGCCAGATGGGCCAAAAGTGGATGGCGCGTTGACTTGAAGGATCTCGCTACACAGGTTGGACATATTGATACGCCCTTTGAGGGGATTAGAGCGATTGACCGTATCTTCGAAGAGGATATAGGGGTATCCAGATTCAAATTGAAGCTCAGCAAGCGTAGTGAAAAACTCCCTGGCCTTGATGGTGGTGTGCGAAATTCGCGGATTGGTCACCAGCTCGTCGTAATGCTCGGTGATAGACATGTCGGACATGGGCACGCCGTATTCGCGAGCAATGTCATAAGGACTAAACAGATGCATGTCCTTGTTCTCTTTGGCCAGGCGAAACGTTATATCCGGAATAACGACACCCAGTGAAAGGGTCTTGATGCGAACTTTTTCATCTGCATTTTCCCGTTTGGTATCGAGGAAGCGAAGAATATCTGGGTGATGCGCATGCAGGTAGACAGCCCCAGCGCCCTGGCGGGCCCCCAGTTGGTTGGCATAGCTGAAACTATCTTCCAGAATCTTCATAACTGGGACTACGCCGGATGCTTGGTTCTCAATCTTTTTGATCGGGGCTCCGGATTCGCGCAGATTGCTTAGCAATAGGGCCACGCCACCGCCGCGTTTTGATAGCTGTAGCGCGGAGTTCACACTGCGGCCAATGCTTTCCAAGTTGTCTTCTATTCGCAGGAGGAAGCAAGACACCATTTCGCCGCGCTGAGCCTTGCCTGCGTTGAGAAAAGTAGGGGTGGCGGGCTGGAATCGTCCGGACATGATGTCGTCCACCAGTTTCTCTGCAAGAACTTTGTCGCCTTGTGCCAGGTAAAGAGCTGTGGTGGTGACGCGTTCTTCGTAGCCTTCAAGGAGTGTTGAGCCGTCAAAGGTTTTTAGCGCGTAGGAAGTAAAGAACTTAAATGCGCCGAGGAATGTGCGGAACCGATGCTGGGCGCGATGTGCTCTGTCATATATGGCGCACAGGAACTCGTCCTCGTAAAGTTCGAGGAAACCCCGCTCGTAGTATTCATTATCTACTAACCATTCCAGGCGTTCCGTGGTGGAGCTAAATGTGCGCATGCGGGGAGCAACATGGTGGGTTAAATAATCCTGTACTGCCTCAATATCTTTGTCGAACTGAATTCTCCCGGAAGAATCGAATAAGTTCAGCTGCGCGTTGAGCGCATGGTAACTTTTGCGCTTACCAACGCCGCCTTCGTCGTTAGCACCGGTGGTGATGCGATGGGCTGCGTCAACAGGCTGCGTGGGTGTGGTCTGCGGAGGGGTCATTGTGTAGTCCAATCTGTGTGGTCCGGACGTGTTCTTCATCTTTTGACGTGTTCTTGCTGTTCCCAAAACTTGTGAAGACCTTGTTTTACGGTGTCAATATCTTTTTGGGTGCCGAGTAGCTCGAAGTGATACAGCTCGGGCACGTGGCACTTGGCGGAAATGATTTGGCCGGCTACGCAGTAGGCGTTTCCGAAATTGGTGTTTCCTGAGGAAATGACGCCGCGGATAAAGGATCGATTGATTGGGTCGTTAAGGAAAGTGATGACCTGTTTAGGAACCGCGCGTTTGAGAGAGCCGCCTCCGTAGGTGGGGACGACGAGTACATACGGGTGTGAAACCTGGATCATTCCGTTTTTCTTGGGCCGTAGTGGAATTCGCACTGCGGGTCTGCCTAGGCGTTCAACAAATCTTTTTGTGTTTTCAGAAACGCTCGAAAAGTACACCAAATCTGGTGAGTCTGACATAGCAATCCTGCTCATCCTGGCCTGAGCCATTCGTGGGATATGTGATATCCGAAAGCGTAACTACGTGTGAGCGTAGTTGCAAACTACGTTGCAACGTATATTTTAAAAGGGCAGGTAATGTTAGGTTTAGGTGGAGGGGGATGGCTTTTATGGGGTATGAGGAGCTACAAAAACTGCGTCGGTAGCCGGGCGTCCGAGCAGTACCCACGGAGTGCTACCAAATACTCGCACTTCGAGTGATTCTGAAAAGGGGGCTCCTTCGCGCGTGTCTAGAACGGCACCCGTGACGATGCCGTGTTCTTTCAGGAAAGCTAGTAGTTGTGGGTCGGAATCGGAGATTCGTTCAACGATCACCTGAGATTGTGCTCCGCTGTCAGAGAGCCGGTGTGCACGAGGAATCGTGATGTTCCCATCAACTGTGGGAATAGGATCGCCGTGTGGATCCCTACTGGGAAAATTGAGGAACTTGTCCACGCGCTCTATCAGCATGTCCGACACTGCGTGTTCGAGGTTTTCTGCTTCGTCATGGACTTCGTCCCATGTATAGTCCAATGCCTGTACCAAGAAAGATTCAAGCAATCGGTGACGGCGCACCATATCCAATGCATACTGTCTACCCCGATCGGTGAGCTCCACTGCTCCGTAAGGTGTGTGTGATACCAACCCTTGCTTGGTCATTTTGCGCACTGCATCGGAGACTGAGGAGAGTTTGAGCCCTAACTGTGCTGAAATAAGCGTGGCGGTTACGGGCTCAGATGACCATTCCTTTAGCCCCCAGATGGCTTTCAAATAATTCTGTGTGCTAGTGGAAAGCTCGGAAACAGACATGGGGAAATCTTAACCCAGCACCTTAGTGTGTGCTGACGTAGCGCTCCCAACGCTCATAGCGAACAGGGGCCAAATTTGAGAAGAATGTCGGTAAGGTGGGGCCAGTTAAAAATTCTTCAATTGAAGGAGCATCATTAATGTCTGAGAAGATTTCAATGAACTCATCCGCTACTGGTATGAGCCTGGGCGATAGCGTCTATGAGCGCCTCTTGCGCGAGCGCATTATCTTCCTGGGAACCCAGGTGGATGATGAGATTGCGAACAAGCTGTGCGCCCAGATTCTCCTGCTGTCCGCAGAGGATCCCACGCGCGATATTTCGCTTTATATCAATTCGCCGGGTGGCTCCGTTACCGCGGGCATGGCCATCTACGACACGATGAAGTACTCGCCGTGCGATATTGCCACCTATGGCATGGGTCTGGCAGCTTCCATGGGCCAGTTCTTGCTCTCCGGCGGCACCAAGGGCAAGCGCTACGCTCTGCCACATGCTCGCATCATGATGCACCAGCCTTCCGCTGGCGTGGGTGGCACCGCTGCTGACATCGCCATCCAGGCCGAGCAGTTTGCGCAGACCAAGCGCGAGATGGCTGAGCTCATCGCTGAGCACACCGGCCAGTCTTTCGAGCAGATTACCCGCGACTCCGACCGTGACCGTTGGTTTACTGCACAGCAGGCCAAGGAGTACGGCATCGTCGACCATGTCATCGAATCCGTCAACGGCCCGATCAACAACTAGGGATTAAGGAGATCCACTACTATGTCTAATATGCAGATGCCTTCTTCCCGCTACGTCCTGCCGGAGTTTGTCGAGCAGAACGCACAAGGCTCTAAGACCACCAACCCATACTCCAAGCTCTTTGAGGAGCGCATCATCTTCCTAGGCACCCAGGTTGATGACACCTCGGCGAATGACATCATGGCGCAGCTGCTGGTTCTGGAATCCCAGGATCCTGACCGCGACATCACCATGTACATCAACTCCCCGGGCGGCTCCTTTACTGCGCTGATGGCCATCTACGACACCATGCGCTACGTCCGCCCAGACGTGCAGACCGTCTGCCTGGGCCAGGCTGCATCTGCTGCAGCCGTCCTGCTGGCTGCCGGTGCACCGGGCAAGCGTGCGGCACTGCCGAACTCCCGCGTGCTGATTCACCAGCCTCGCACCCAGGGCACCCAGGGCCAGGTCTCGGACCTCGAGATTCAGGCCAACGAGATCGAGCGCATGCGCCGCCTCATGGAGACCACCCTCGCTGAGCACACCGGCCGCACCGCAGACCAGGTCCGTGAGGACACTGACCGCGACAAGATCCTGACCGCTCAGGAAGCCGTTGAGTACGGCATCATCGATACCGTCTTTGATTACCGCAAGCTCAACGCCTAAAACCAGTAGTTAAGCTAAAGCCCTTGCACCGTATTCGTGGTGCAAGGGCTTTGGTTTTAGTTCTATAGGGCTTGGAGTATCACCCAAGTCCGTCCTACGGGTGGATGTGTTTAGGCAGCCGCCACATCAGCACAACGCTGGAGATGATAGCGATAGTGCTGAAAATGAATAGGCCTGGGTATGGCGCCTCGATTGGGATACTGAAGGTGTATGCGGCCCAGTTTATCACGATTGCTAGGAAATAGACGAGGAGAATGCCTCCAGCGGCGGTGATGGTTCGCATAGCAATACTTCTATTATCAAGCGCTTTGAAGAGCAGTCCTATCGCCGTGCCAGCATAGCCCGCACCGTTGGGGCCGATAACGCCGTAGATTCCGGGGGCTAGTGCTTCGGCTAGAAGCGGTGCGACGAAATCCTCGTGTAATGCGGCACGATGCTTTTCTGCAACGCGGGTGCGGTCGCCGGGGGCGAGCTGGCCGGACATGATCATGTCGCGGATGCCGCTGGCGAGTTGTTGGTAGAGGGGGGAGGTTGATGCTCCGACCCTTGGTCGATTCGGCTGCAAATATGGGTGTGAACGGTTTCGCAGTGCGGGGCCGTGACGTGGATTTTCTGCAGCTGCGTGTCTTAACAATTATTTCGGGCAACCAACCGATTTGTTGTTACCGAGAATTAGTGGTCAACTATTTATATGTCAGATCACAATACGCAGCTGTCTGGCGCGACAGCACACAAAACGGAGTCTGAAGAAAGACTGTTCTTCGGGCATCCGTGGGGCCTAGCCAACCTATTTGGCATCGAGATGTGGGAGCGTTTCAGCTTCTACGGCATGCAGTCGATCGTCTTGCTCTATATGTACTACTCCGTTACCGATGGCGGACTGGGCATGGACAAGACCGCTGCAACGTCGGTGGTTGGTGCCTACGGCGGTCTGGTCTATATGGCCTGCCTTCTGGCCTCTTTGGTTGCAGACCGAATTTTGGGCCCGGAGCGCACCCTGTTCTACTCCGCGAACCTGGTGATGCTCGGCCATATCGCTCTGGCGTTTATTCCGGACGTTATTGGTCTGGCGATTGGTTTGGTTCTCATCGCCATCGGCTCCGGCGGCGTGAAGACCACCGCCCAGGTGGTGCTTGGCTCGCTATATAGCCGTGATGACACCCGCCGTGACGGTGGTTTCTCCATCTTCTACATGGGTGTCAACATCGGCGCTCTATTCGGCCCGTTGATCACAACGATCATGTGGGGCTGGAAGGGATTCCACTGGGGCTTTGGCCTCGCGGCAATCGGCATGTTCGCGGGCCTGATTCAGTACACCCTGATGCGCAAGTCCACCATCAAGGATGCAGGCCACGAGGTCCCGAACCCTGCTAGCAGCAAGCAGATGCTGCTCGGCCTAGCTGCCGTCCTTGGCATCGTGGCAATTGCGGTAAGTTCCATCGCAACCGGCGTTATCAAGGTCGATTGGCTATCCAACATCGTCACCGTCGTTGCGCTGTTGGCGGCAATCGTATTGTGGTGCCAGATGTACTTCTCCGAGCTGGTTGATGCGGAAGAAAAGAAGCGTCTGCTGGGATTTATCCCACTGTTTGTCTCTGGTGTTTTGTTCTTCGGTATCTTCCAGCAGCAGTTCACCGTCATGACCATCTACGCGGACGTGCGCTTGAACCGTAACTTCTTCGGCATCGAGATTCCGCCGTCACTGGTGCAGTCCTTCAACCCGATCTTCATCGTGATCTTCTCTGCGATTTTCGCAACGATGTGGACCAAGCTCGGTAACCGTCAGTGGTCCACGCCAGTGAAGTTCGGCGCCGCGAACATCATCATCGGTATTTCCTTGTTCTTCTTCCTGCCGTACTCCGGTACCGGTGCAAATTCCACGCCGATGTTTGCCATCATTGGCATCCTCTTCCTGTTCACCATGGGCGAGCTTTTGCTGTCCCCGGTTGGTAACGCGCTTGCTACGAAGGTCGCGCCACGTGCCTTCCCCTCCCGCATGATGGCGGTGTGGATGATGGCCGTTGCCATGGGTACCTCCCTGGCTGGCTCCCTGGCTGGTTTCTACAACCCAGAGGACGCTGGCGCGGAGAATACCTTCTTTATCTCCCTGGGCATCGCTTCCATCGTTCTGGGTCTGCTGGTCCTGGCAGTCAGCCGCTGGGTGGTTAAGAACTTCGCCACCTTCCGCTAAAAAGGAGCCGATGCTTTCCGACGCCGTTGGTCTTAAGGCCCGCGGCGTCGTCGCCGTTTTCTTGGTCCCTGCGTTGCCTGCTGAAAGCAGACGCATAGTGTATGTGAACTGCGAAAAGGGAAGTCTCAAGGAGGGGTTGAGGCTGCGCCACGCGGAGGAATGAATGAGGGCGGTGTCGCGTTGATTTACTAAGGTGGAGGTATCTGTGGGACGCGCCCCTTTTTAAGGGCGCCGGATGCAAAGGATTGGCATCCTAGAATCTTCCCACCACAATCAATAATCAAAAGCGAGTGGAAAGACCTTAATGGCACGTATGCAAGAAAGCGCTGACCTGCTCAAGTGCTCCTTTTGTGGCAAGAGCCAGAAACAGGTGAAAAAGCTCATCGCCGGCGGCGGTGTCTACATCTGTGATGAGTGCATCGAGCTGTGTAATGAGATCATCGAAGAAGAACTCGGCGCAGCCGCCGCGGCTGACAATGCCGAGAAGGAAGTAAAGCTTCCGCGCCCTTCGGAGATTTCCTCCTTCCTTGATAAGTACGTCATCGGCCAGGACCAGGCCAAGCGCGTGCTTTCTGTGGCGGTTTATAACCACTACAAGCGCATCAAGGCAGAAGAAGCAGCGGGCCTGGAAAGCCGCCGCAAGAAGGTCGAGGATGAGGACGTCGAGATCGCTAAGTCCAACATCCTGCTGCTCGGTCCTACCGGTTCCGGCAAGACCTACCTAGCGCAGACGCTGGCTCGCATGCTGGATGTTCCTTTTGCTATCGCCGACGCCACCAGCCTTACCGAGGCCGGCTACGTGGGCGAGGACGTAGAAAACATTCTGCTTAAGCTCCTGCAGGCCGCAGACTTTGACGTAGAGCGCGCGCAGCGCGGCATCATCTACGTCGATGAGGTGGACAAGATTTCCCGCAAGTCCGAAAACCCATCCATTACTCGTGACGTTTCCGGTGAGGGCGTGCAGCAAGCCCTGCTGAAGATCTTGGAGGGAACCGTAGCCGCCATCCCGCCGCAGGGTGGCCGTAAGCACCCCAACCAAGAGTTCATCCAGCTCGATACCTCGAACATTCTGTTCATCGTTGCTGGTGCCTTTGCTGGCCTCGATAAAGTCATCGCAGAGCGCGTGGGCAAGAAGGGCGTGGGCTTTGGCGCGAAGCTCGAGACCGCCAGCGAGCGCGAGAAGCTCGACCTCTTCTCTGAGGTACGCCCTGAGGATCTCGTAAAGTTCGGACTAATCCCGGAGTTCATTGGCCGCTTGCCGGTTGTGGCCACCGTGGACAACCTCGATCGTGAGTCCTTGGTCAAGGTCTTGGTGGAGCCGAAGAACTCGCTCATCAAGCAATATCAGCGCCTCTTCGAGATGGATGGCGCGGAACTGGTCTTCGCAGACGAGGCCTTGGGCTCCATTGCCGAGCTCGCGCTCGAGCGCAAGACCGGCGCTCGTGGCTTGCGTGCCATCATGGAGGAGCTGCTCGTTCCCATCATGTATGACCTGCCAGACCGCGAGGACATCACGGCCGTGCACATTACCGAGGCCTGCGTTAAAGGCGAGGGCGAGCCGGAGTTTGTCTATTCTGACGCCGAAAAGGAATCTGCCTAGCTAACGCGTTTCCGTCTAACCCCACATGCTCAAAGAGCCGCCTTCTATAAGGCGGCTCTTTTAGGCTTTATTCGTAAATGTCCGATGTGGCCTGCTCCTCGTCGCTGGAGTAGATATCCTGCGGGCTAGCGTCGTTGTCTTCGTCGGCGGCGCTGGTGGTGAGGTAGGAGCCGTGCCCGGAATCCGGGATGTTGGCGGTAAGGAATGCCAGGACTGCGTCGACAGCCATGCGGTGCATGCCGTCGGTGTTTTCGGGGCTGCGCATGTCGATATCCAACAAATTCTGCATCATCGAGCGATTGGTCACGCGGTACATCGTGAGGGAGGCAATGAGGGTGAAGATATCGTTGGCCGAAATGCCCGGGCGGAAGGCGCCGGAGTCCTGGCCCAGCATCAAAAGTTTGTCCAAGTGAAGGGAAACTTCGGAGACGTCGATTAGCGCGTGGCCGCCATCAAGCGCGCCGGTGGAGGTCTCCATCGTCATCATGCGGATGGCCTCTGGGTGCTCAACGTGCTGCTTGAAAAGCCAGTCTACGAGCGTGCGTACCCCTTCCACTGGGACTGCAGAGTCCAGCTCAAGGCTGCCTGCCGGTGGGTTGAGGCGGCGTGCCGCAACCGCGAGGGCCTGCTGGTACAGGCCCTTTTTGTCTCCAAAGTGGTAATGGATCATGCGCTTGGACATGCCGGCGAGGCGGGAAATGTTGTCCAACTTGGTGTCAGCGAATCCCAACTTGGAGAACTGCTCGATGGCGACGTCGATTACTTTGTCGACGGAGCCCGTAAGCTCGGCGGTGCCGACGGAATCGGGCGAAGCCGAATCAGTGGCGTCCATGGTCATTGTTTCCGTCCTTGTAAGTCCTGTGCGAGATGAATCTGTTCCTTTAAGACTCTTTCTTTCTCCTTCCTATAGTGCCCAAAAACCAACTTTTCCGAGTTTCAAGTGAAAATAAAGTCATGAACTGCGGGATATTCGGGGGTAATTTTCGCAATTTTGTGATCTCGATTGACTCCAAAAGAGGGGAGTAACCTGCTGCATAAGTTCTGCGCGCAAGGCTAAGGTGGGCTTTAAGAACACGTTTGTTTCACCACATCCCGCAGGAGGATTGCACATGACTGAGTCAGCATTGAAGCCCGTCAAAGTAACCGTTACTGGAGCAGCCGGCAACATCGCTTATTCGCTGCTGTGGCGCATCGCTGCTGGCGACGTCTACGGAAAAGACACCCCGGTTGAGCTCGCGCTGCTGGAAATCCCTGACGCTGTAGGCGCCGCAGAAGGCGTGGCCATGGAGTTGGCTGACTCCGCTTTCCCGCTGCTGCGCGGCATCACCGTCACCGATGACCCAGCAGTGGCCTTCAAGGACACCAAGGCCGCCTTCCTCGTGGGAGCGCGCCCGCGTTCCAAGGGCATGGAGCGCGCGGACCTCCTCGAGGCCAATGGCGCCATCTTCACTGTCCAGGGCAAGGCCATCAACGATCACGCAGCGCGCGATGTCCGCGTGCTCGTCGTCGGTAACCCAGCCAACACCAATGCCTACATAGCCGCCCAGAGCGCACCAGACCTGGACGCCAGCCAGTTCAACGCACTCATGCGCCTAGACCACAACCGCACGCTCAGCCAGCTTTCGCTCAAGACCGGCGCGCCAACCGCAGAGTTCACCAAGGTGGCCGTTTGGGGCAACCACTCCGCCACCCAGTTCCCAGACCTTAGCTACTCCAACGCGGAGGTAGATGAGAAGTGGTACACCGAGGAGATGATTCCGAAGGTGGCCAAGCGCGGCGCGGAAATCATCGAGGTCCGCGGGCATTCCTCCGCTGCTTCTGCTGCCTCTGCTGCAGTCGATCACATGCACGATTGGATCCACGGCACCGAGGATTGGCGCACCGCCGCGGTGGTCTCCGATGGTTCCTATGGCGTGGACGAGGGCCTTATTTTTGGTTTCCCCACCGTGGCTAAGAACGGCACCTGGGAAATCGTGCAGGGCCTAGAGCTTGGTAAGTTCCAGACCGAACGCATCCAGGCCAACGTGGAGGAGCTGCGCGCTGAGCGCGAAGCCGTCCAGCACCTGCTTTAATCGAGCAGCAGGTTATCGATAAGCCGCACCGGACCCACGAATGCGGCAACCAACGCTAGGGCAGGGCGCGCTGCAGCAGCCACCGGCGCCCGCGGTGCCGATTTCGCCCAATGGGGTGAAAAGCCAGTTGACCGACAGGGTAGACTTGTCCGGGTGACTGAGCAGAACAACGCTGTAGATAAAGAGCAACTAGTAGGCGCTAACCGTGCTGACGCGCTTCCGAAGTCCTGGGAGCCGCAGACGGTAGAAAAGGACCTCTACGAGTCCTGGGTGGAAGCCGGCTACTTCACCCCGGATGCCGCCAGCGAGGCAGAGCCTTATTCCATCGTGCTGCCGCCACCCAACGTGACCGGCCAGCTGCACATGGGCCACGCCCTAGACCACACCCTCATCGACTCCATCATTCGCCGCAAGCGCATGCAGGGTTATGCCACCCTGTGGCTGCCGGGCGCCGACCACGCGGGCATCGCCACCCAGACCAAGGTCGAGGCCAAGCTGAAGGAGACCGAGGGCAAAAAGCGCTGGGATTATGAGCGCGAGGAGTTCATCTCCAAGGTCTGGGAGTGGAAGGAAGAATATGGCGGCACCATCCAGAACCAGATGCGTGCCATTGGTGACTCCGTGGACTGGTCCCGCGAGCGCTTCACCCTGGACGAGGGCCTGTCCCGCGCGGTCCAGACCATCTTTAAGCAGCTTTTCGACGCCGGCATGATCTACCAGGCCCACCGCCTGGTCAACTGGTCCCCGGTTCTGGAGACCGCGGTCTCTGACATCGAGGTTGTTTACAAGGACGTCGAGGGCGAGCTCGTGTCCATCCGCTACGGCTCGCTAAACGACGACGAGCCACACCTCATCGTGGCCACCACCCGCGTGGAGACCATGCTTGGCGACGTCGCGATTGCCGTCCACCCCGACGACGAGCGCTACAAGGACCTGGTGGGGCAGGAGTTTGCCCACCCCTTCCGCTCCGACCTGAAGCTCAAGGTCATCGCTGATGATTACGTGGACATGGAATTCGGCACCGGCGCCGTGAAGATCACCCCGGCCCACGACCCGAACGACTACCAGATGGGCCTGCGCCACAACCTGGACATGCCGACCATCATGGACTCCACCGGTCACATCGCGAACACCGGCACCAAGTTCGATGGCCTGACTCGCGAGGAAGCACGCGTGGAGATCCGAGAGGCGCTGCGCGAACAGGGTCGCATCGTCAAGGAAATCCGCCCTTATGTCCACTCCGTGGGCCACTCGGAGCGCTCCGGCGAGCCGGTCGAGCCGCGCCTTTCCCTGCAGTGGTTCGTGGCGGTAGAAAAGCTGGCCAAGTACTCCGGCGACGCCGTGCGCGAGGGCGATACCACGATTCACCCGACCTCCCTCGAGCCGCGTTACTTCGAGTGGGTCGACGACATGCACGACTGGTGCATCTCCCGCCAGCTGTGGTGGGGCCACCGCATCCCGATCTGGTACGGTCCGGAGACCACCGACGCCGAGGGCAACACCACCCGCGATATCGTCTGCGTCGGCCCAGACGAGGAGCCGCCGGCAGGCTACGAGCAGGATCCAGACGTTCTGGATACCTGGTTCTCCTCTGCGCTGTGGCCATTTTCCACGCTGGGCTGGCCGGAAAAGACTCCGGACCTGGAGAAGTTCTACCCAACCAACGTGCTGGTCACTGCCTACGACATCCTGTTCTTCTGGGTCGCCCGCATGATGATGTTCGGCACCTTCGCTGGCGGCCAGACCCCGGAGTTGCTCAACGCTGGTGATGGCTCCGCGCGTGATGGCCGCCCACAGATTCCTTTCCACGACATTTACCTGCACGGCTTGGTTCGCGATGAGCAGGGCCGCAAGATGTCGAAGTCCCTGGGCAACGGCATCGACCCGATGGACTGGGTCCGCGACTACGGCGCGGATGCCCTGCGCTTTACCCTGGCGCGTGGCGCAAACCCGGGCGTCGACCTGCCGCTGGGCTCCGACGCTGCTGCGGCTTCCCGTAACTTCGCCACCAAGCTTTTCAACGCCACCAAGTTCGCGCTCATGAACGGCGCTGGCGTGGCGGAGCTGCCGGCACGCGAGGAGCTAACCGACGCCGACCGTTGGATCCTGGACCGCGCCGAAGAGGTCCGCGTCAAGTTCGACGCTTACCTGGATGACTACCAGTTCTCCAAGGCCAACGAGCTGCTCTACCACTACATCTGGGATGAGCTGTGTGACTGGTACCTGGAGATTGCCAAGTCCCAGATTCCGCGCGACGTCGATTCGGCAGATACGTCAGACGCGGAGCGGCTGACCGGCCGCAACACCCAGATCGTCCTGGGCCGCGTCCTCGACGTCGTCCTGCGCCTTTTGCACCCAACCATGCCTTTTGTCACCGAGGTCCTGTGGAAGGCACTTACCGGCGGCGAGTCAATCGTGATTGCCCCGTGGCCAACCGCGGCCGATACCAACGGCGGCATGGCCACCGACGAGGTTGCCGCTCGCCGTATCGCGGACGCCGACAAGCTCATCACCGAGCTGCGCCGCTTCCGCTCTGACCAGGGCGTTAAGCCTTCGCAGAAGGTTCCAGGCCGCCTGGACTTCGCCTCGGTGGACCTTGCAGGTCAGGAGAACCTGGTGCGCAACCTGGCTAATACCACCGTGCCGGAAGAGGGCTTTACCGCCTCTGCTTCCATCGAGGTTCGCCTTTCCCAGGGCACCGTCGAGGTCGCCCTCGATACCTCCGGCGCAGTCGACGTCGAGGCAGAGCGCAAGCGCCTGGAAAAGGATCTGGCCAAGGCCAACAAGGAGCTCGAGCAGACCGGCAAGAAGCTGGCTAATGAGTCCTTCCTAGCCAAGGCTCCGGAGGAGGTCGTGGAGAAGATCCGCACCCGCCAGCAGGTGGCACAGGAAGAAGTCGACCGCATCACTGCACGCTTGGAGGCACTTAAGTAGTGAGCAAGCGAGAAGATCGCGAGGAATACGAACTCGTCGACGCTCTGCAGGAGGGCACTGAGGGCGGACCCGTGGAGATCACGGAGTCCGGCCTGCAGCTCAACCTCGGCATGGGCGCGGAAGACGAGTACGAGGAAGCCGCTCCCATCGAGGTCAGCCCGGAGGAACTCGAAGCGCTAGCGCTTGTCGACGCCGAGCTCAACGCCCGCGCGCCCGAAACCCAGATCGCTCCGAGCCTGGAACGCATCCAGGCGTTGATGGATTTGCTGGGTAACCCGGAGAAGTCCTTCCAGGTCATCCACGTCGCGGGCACGAATGGCAAGTCTTCGACTTCCCGCATGATCGACTCCTTGCTGCGCGCCTTCCACCGCCGCGTCGGATTGGTGACGAGCCCGCACCTGCAGCTGGTCACCGAGCGCATCGGCATCGATGGCCGCCCGATTCACCCGCGTGACTTCGTGCGTATTTGGGGCGAAATCAAGCCTTATGTCGAGATGGTCGACGCGCGCTCGGACATTCCGATGTCCAAGTTCGAGGTGCTGGTGGCCATCTCTTATGCGGCCTTCGCCGACGCGCCAGTCGACGTCGCCGTGGTCGAGGTCGGCCTCGGCGGCACCTGGGATGCCACCAACGTGGTCAACGCCGAGGTCTCCGTCATCATGCCGGTGGGCCTCGACCACACCGACTACCTGGGCGATACCCTCGCCGAGATCGCGGGGGAGAAGGCCGGCATCATCAAGGCGCGCGAGCACGACGATGATGACGTCCTTGCCCCGCGCGAGAACATCGCCATTATCGCGGAGCAAGAGCCGGAGGCGATGTCCGTCATCCTGCAGCGCACCGTCGAGGTCGGCGCGGGCGTGGCGCGCTCCGGCAGCGAGTTCGCGGTGCTGGAGTCCCGCATCGCGGTCGGCGGCCAGCAGCTGAACATTCAGGGCTTGGGCGGCCTCTACGAGGACGTCTTCCTGCCGCTGCACGGCGAGCACCAGGCTAAAAACGCCGGCGTGGCGCTGGCTGCGGTCGAGGCCTTCTTCGGGGCGTCGGCAGGCAAGCCGCTCGATGCGGCCACCGTGCGCAACGGCTTTGCACAGGCCATCTCTCCCGGCCGTCTGGAACGCGTGCGCACCAGCCCCACGACCTTCGTCGATGCCTGCCATAACCCGCACGGCGCGAAGGCCCTAGGCGCGGCCCTTGACCGCGACTTCGACTTCGCGCGCCTCGTTGGCGTCATCAGCATCTTCGAAGACAAAGATGCCCTTGGCATATTGGAGGCCCTCGAGCCTTATCTCACTGAGGTCGTCATCACGCAAAACTCTTCTCCGCGCGCCCGCGACGCCTACGAGCTGGCAGAGCTCGCCCGCGACATCTTCGGCGAAGAGCGCGTCTACGTGGAGCCTGATCTGCCCGGTGCCTACGCGCAAGCAGTGGAGCTTGCGGAGGATGCGGAAGTTCAGTCTGGCTCGGGTATCGTCATCACGGGTTCCGTCGTCACTGCCGGCGACGCCCGCGCGATGTTTGGAAAGGATCCCGCATGAGTCAGTCTCGCCGCACCAACCGCAACGAGGTGCCGGAATCTGAAATCAGTCCGCTCGGTCTCGGCAAGGCACCGGTCAAAGACCCGCTCAAGCAGTTTGGCGGGATGGTGGTGGCCAGCTCTCTGACCATGGAGCTGCTCACCCTCGTGCTGGCGCTGCCACTTTTGTACAAGCTTTACGACGGCACGCTGTGGACCCCGTTTAACTACTCCGTAGTGATTGGCATGGCTGTACTGCTGCTCGTTAGCTTTGCGTTCATGAACAAGCCGTGGATTGTCAACGCCATGATTGCGCTGCACGTGCTCGCTATCATCTTGGGCTTTATGATCCACTGGTCCATTGCGGCCATCTTCATCATCTTTGGCCTGCTGTGGCTTATGGCTTCTTATATGCGCGGCATCATCGTCGAGCGCATGAAGCGCGGATACCTTACCACCCAGCACCTAAACGCCTCGAAGTAGCCCAACGAAGCTGTCGTTCCTCGACCGTTTTCTGCCTTATGTGGATTCTGCTCGCAATGGGGCTCCAGCCAGGAACTCGGCGGTTTCGTCGGGCCGAAGCCTCGCTGCCGCGCTAAAAGCCACGTAGACTTTGCAGGCATGCGCTATCTCTACTTTTTCCTCGCGGCGCTGGGCTGCATTGTGGCCTTGCTGCTGCGCGCAATGACCGGGCAGCCTTGGTTGCCGCTGGTTGCGCTGCTTGCTGCCGCGGCGTTCCTGGCGCTCGGCCTGTGGCAATCGGCGCGCCCCGCAACTCCCGTTAGCGAAACAGATCTTTCAGAAGATCAGCGAGCCGAGCTTAACCGACTGCTGGAAAACGGCCAGTTCGGCACCGCCGTAAAACAGGTGCAACTGTGGTTTAAGGGGACCGATTACAACCACGCGGAGAAAATCGTGCGCGGGCTGAACCAAACATCTCACCCCTAGCGCGAGACGCGGCGGAATAGCTTTAGTACTATGGCAGCCATGACTGAACGTACACTCATTCTCATCAAGCCAGACGGCGTTAAGAACGGCCACGTCGGTGAAATCATCACCCGCATTGAGCGCAAGGGCCTGAAGCTGGTTGCTATGGATCTGCGCGTTGCAGACGAGGCTACCGCTAAGAAGCACTACGCAGAGCACGAGGACAAGCCATTCTTCGGTGACCTCGTTGAGTTCATCACCTCCGCACCGCTGGTTGCTGGCGTTGTTGAGGGCGAGCGCGCTATCGAGGCATGGCGCCAGCTGGCCGGCGGCACCGACCCAGTTTCCAAGGCCACCCCGGGCACCATCCGCGGCGACTTTGCTCTGACCGTCGGCGAGAACATTGTTCACGGCTCTGACTCCCCAGAGTCCGCTGAGCGCGAGATCTCCATCTGGTTCCCGAACCTGTAAAAGCATCTAGCTTTTTAGCCCGCATCCGCTTGGCGAGTGCGGGCTTTCTTCGTGCTTGGCGCCCCTTCTTCTTCGCTGGCGCCGTATCTGCACCGCGTTGGCGCCGTATCTGCACCGCGTAGGCGCAATTTGCCAAATATGCCGCCAAAACCACCCCGTTTCAGCGCACTATTTGGCAAAATGTGCGGCCCAAGCCCCAGCAGCCCTCAGCTAACGCCTCCGCGCCTCATGCATGCTCCGCACACCCAACTCGGTCAGCGTGACATCCCAGGTGCGAGTGTTATCGGAATGGCGCACACCGCGCAGCTTCACCACGCCGGTCTTTTCCAGCTCCAGCATGCGTTTTTCGAGGCCTTCCTCCTGCCCGGTGATGTAACCCAACTGCTTGACGCTCACGATATTGCCTTCCACAGCACCGGCTGCCACCAGCGCGGAGACAATATCGGCGTAGTCGGCTACAGCCTGCAAGGTCGTCTCGGTGATTCCCTCGATCGAAGAATGCTCCAGCGTCTTGCGGATGCGCCGCCGCCCAGTGCGGTATGGGCCAGTAAACGAGGCCCAACCGCCAAGCGTGAACGCCGGCACCATGTAGATAGCCTTGCAGACAGTTAGCACGATAGGTGAGATAGTGGCATCTGGGACGAGGCCGAAGTCATCGGCCAGCCACAGAATTGGCGCACCCACCACCGGCAGGAAGGGGCCGATATAGGCCAAGGAGGAGTAGTCGCCCGACTTATATTCCTCGCGCACGGCCTGAATCATTTTAGGCTTTTTGCGCACAATGTTGATGCCTGCCAGCACACTAAGCACGATGCAAATGCCCACCACTACGTACTGGCCTGAATAGTGCCCCAGATCCGGATTGGATAAAGCAAAGGCGAGAGAAAGCGGAATCGAGCCGATAAAGATATCGCGCATCGGAATCTCATTACGGGCCCGAGCCTGCGCCACCGTGCGCGGTGCGTGCTCAGGAATTGAGAGTTCTTCTTTCTCTTCATGTGCTTCCATGTCCCACAGCTTGCCACAGGTGGCCTACATCTCGTGGGGCTTTGTTTGGCTAAAGCACAGCTTGCCGACGTCCTGTGCCACAATGGGAAACAGAAAATTTAATACCGCACCATACATTCCGGCCCCCTCGTGTGGCTGCAGAAAGCGTGTGTCAGCCAAATCTGCTGATTATGTTGCCTGCGCCCGGGGATTGTGCCGCTGATTTTGTCAGGAGAAGGTCACCAGATGGCGACTAAGAAGACTACGAAGACTGCAAAGAAGACGAAAACTGAAAACTCATATGCTGCTGCAGCAGCTTTCGCCTCCAAGATTGACCGCGAAGCTTTTGCAGAAAAGACCCGCCTGTATACGGTGGCAAAGCAGCTGGGGCTTAGCTCCAAAGAGCTCGTTGCTGAATACGCCGAGCTGGGCCTGAAAAAGGCCGCGCAATCCTCCCTCACGCGGGAAGAGGTAGGCCAAGTCCTCGATGCCATCATCGCCAAGGCAGGCGATGGCGAGGCCCAAGAAAACAAGCAGGAAAACAAGCAAGAAAACAAGAAAGCTAAAAAGAAGAAGGCCGTCGCCCAGCCCGCTGAGATCAAAGACGAGCAGGACGATGCCAAGCTGCGCGACCGCGTGCGCAAGAACGTCGCCAACGAGATTTCCCAGATTGAGGAAAAGATCGAGGCCGAGCTCGCCGAAACCGCTGAGGCCGTGGAAGACACCGCGCAGCCTGAAGAAGCTGAGCATGCGGACACGGGCACCGTCGACGTCGAGAAGCTGCATGAGGCGCTAGTTGAAGCCGGCGATGAATTCGACGAAGACGAGTATGCGCCCGTCGTTACGCCGATGCCGCAGGACGAGCCAGAGGTCTACGACTTCGCTCCTATCTTCATGGCACCGAAGTTGGAAAAGCCGCAGCCGCGTGAGACGGAGGAGATCTCCGAGGAAGCTCGCAGCGGTGGTCGCCGACGCGGTAGCCGTGGTACGTCCCGTGGCCGTGGGGCACAGGGGCATGAGCACGAGACCGAGACGATCGAAGAGCCTAAAGCAATCAAGGGTTCCACTCGCATCGAAGCGCAGCGCCGTCGTCGTGCCGAGCTGCGTGAGAAGGGCCGAGAGCGTCAGCACATCGTCTCCCAGGCGGAGTTCCTGGCGCGTCGGGAATCCGTCGAGCGCACTATGGTCGTGCGCGACAAGGAGCGCAGCGATGGCGCTGGCATCATCACGCAGGTTGGCGTCCTCGAAGACGATCTCCTTGTAGAGCACTTCGTCACCACTGAGGCCCAGGCCTCGCTCATCGGCAATATCTACTTGGGCCGTGTGCAAAACGTCCTGCCTTCGATGGAGGCTGCCTTCATCGACATCGGACAGGGCCGCAACGGCGTGCTTTATGCTGGTGAAGTGGATTGGCGTTCTGCTGGCCTGGGCGGCCGCGGACGCAAGATCGAAAATGCGCTCAAGTCCGGTGACCAGGTCCTGGTCCAGGTGGCTAAGGACCCAATCGGTCACAAGGGCGCGCGTCTGACCACCCAGATTTCCTTGGCCGGCCGTTACCTGGTCTATGTCCCAGGTGGCCGCAGTGCGGGTATTTCCCGCAAGCTGCCTGTTCCGGAGCGCAAGCGCTTGAAATCCATTTTGGAGCGCGTTGTGCCTGGCGACGGCGGCGCAATCATCCGCACCGCAGCCGAGAACGTCTCCGAAGAGGCCATTTCCACCGACGTCAACCGCCTCCATGACCTGTGGGAGGACATCACTCGCCGCGCTGAGCACGAGAAGTCCACCAAGGGTGCCAAGCCGGTGACCATGTATGAAGAGCCGGATCTTCTGGTTAAGGTCGTCCGAGACCTTTTCAACGAGGACTTCACCAAGCTCATCGTTGACGGCAAGCGTTCCTTCAACACCGTCAGCGCCTATGTCGAGTCCATGGCGCCCGATCTCGCTGACCGCGTGGAGAAGTACGACGCACGCAGCAACGGCGGGGAAGACGCCTTTGTCACCTACCGCATCGATGAGCAGCTGCATAAGGCGCTCAGCCGTAAGGTATGGCTGCCTTCTGGCGGCACCTTGGTCATTGACCGCACCGAGGCCATGACCGTGATTGACGTCAACACCGGCAAGTTCACCGGTTCCGGCGGCAACCTGGAGGAGACGGTCACCCGTAACAATCTTGAGGCTGCCGAGGAAATCGTGCGCCAGATGCGTCTGCGTGATTTGGGCGGCATGATTGTCGTGGACTTCATCGACATGGTTCTGCCGGAGAACCAGGAGCTGGTTCTGCGCCGCCTCAAGGAGGCCTTGGGTCGTGACCGCACGCGCCACCAGGTTTCTGAGGTCACGTCGTTGGGTCTGGTACAGATGACCCGTAAGCGCCTGGGCACCGGCTTGGTGGAGACTTTCTCCACCGAGTGCGAGACCTGCCATGGCCGCGGCATCATCATCCACGAGTACCCAGTGGAAGAAGAGCAGGATACTCACGGCAGTCACGAGCACAAGGGACGCCGCCAGCGTCGCGAACGCCGTCACCCCGAACATGATCCGCAGCAGCATCCGGCTGCCGTTGCCATGCACCGCCACGAGGATGAGCAGGACCAAGAGCAACAGGGGGAAAAGAAGACCTCCATCGAGGAACTCGTAGCTGGCATCGTCGTGGGCGAGGAGGAGCAGGACGAGCAGAAGGGCAATAAGAAGCGCCGTAACCGTCGTAGTCGCCGCGTCCAGCGTGAGGAAAGGAAGCCTCAGGACGCTGGTACTTCTGCAGAAGACATCGCAAGCATCGGTTACGCTGCTGCCGATAACGCCGCAGAGCTTGACGACGTCGCGGAGTTCAGCTCGTACGTTGCCGACGAAGAAGAGCAGTCACGCGATGATAAGCGCAAGAGCGGACGCGGCCGTCGTCGTAGCGTGCGTTCGAATGCTCCGAAGCAGCAGACCTACGAGGAAGCCGTTGCAGAGTTCGAAGCTTCGCCGCGTCGCAAGCGCCGCACTCGTGGCAACTCGCGTTCCGACCACCGCCCGCAGCCACAGGACTTCCTAGCGCCGGCTGAAAAGGAAGCGCCCGCCGAGAAAACGGTGGAGAGCAAGCCGAAGGCTGAGCTAAAGCGAGTGCGTGGTCGTCGCCGCGTTGTTCGCCAGAGTGCTGCCAAACCAAAGAATAACCCCGTGGTAGAGCCCGAGGCAGAAGAAGCAGCAGAGCCTGCAGCTACCAAAACCAAGGTCATTCGCCGTGGCCGCAAGCGGGCGGTTCGCAAGGCGGTGGCTCGTAAGTCCGTGCAGCCAGCAGCAGAAAACACTCAGGAAAATCCGGCTAAGCAGAGCGAAAATCGCCAGGCTGAGCGGGAAAAGGGGAGTGCTTCTGGCAAGGGCAGCAGTGGGCGCGGACGGCGTCGCGTAGCACGGCGCAGCGCAAAGTAAGCCTTCGCCACGCGGGAGAGAAAATACGCAGTTTGTATTTTCTGCCCGTGACGGGGTAGTCTTTGACAGTCGCTGTTTAGACCACGAATGCGCTGCATCGGCCGAGTCGTTGTTTTGCGCGGGCGCCACACTTAGCGCCAGGGATAAACGCAATAAGTAATTGTCCATTCAGAAGTGGCTCACCCTGCCGCTTCTGAGCCGAGTTTAGATAAGGGGTAACCCTCTATGTACGCGATCGTCAAGACCGGCGGAAAGCAGTACAAGGTTGCTGAAGGTGACCTCGTCAAGGTCGAGAAGATCGAGGGTGAGCCGGGTACGTCCGTAGCTCTCACCCCGGTTCTGCTCGTCGATGGCGCAACCGTTAAGGCTAAGGCTGCTGACCTGGAGAAGGTCTCCGTCTCTGCTGAGATCGTCGAGCAGGGCAAGGGCCCGAAGATCGACATCTTGAAGTACAAGAACAAGACTGGCTACAAGAAGCGTCAGGGCCACCGTCAGCCGCTGACCGTTCTGAAGGTAACCGGTATCAAGTAAGCCTTAACCGGCTCGAGAAATCCCTGAAGGAGGGAAAACCACATGGCACACAAGAAGGGTGCTTCCAGCTCCAGCAACGGTCGCGACTCTGAGTCCAAGCGTCTCGGCGTCAAGCGCTTCGGTGGTCAGCAGGTTAAGGCCGGCGAGATCATCGTGCGTCAGCGCGGCACCAAGTTCCACCCAGGTGAGAACGTTGGTCGCGGCGGCGACGATACCCTGTTCGCGCTCGAGGCAGGCGCTGTTGAGTTCGCTATCAAGCGTAACCGCCGCATCGTGAACATCGTTCCGGCTGAGCAGGCTGCAGTTGAGGCTTCTGCCTAGTTAATAACGTAAAAAGGTCTGATTCCGATTTTCGGAGTCAGACCTTTTTCGTTTTTGTATTTACGCCCTCTTTTTCAGGAAATTGTCTGACTTTACAGAAAATATTAACTAAATAAGAAAAGATTTGATGTATTAATTCTCCTCGTATGTTCATCATATGGGTGGGAAAGGGTGAAAACGGGGGTAAAAGAGCTGGGTTTTGCTGCGTTATGGGTGGCGATTGTGTGGTTTTGTGGCCGAATAGTGCGGGTAAAGATGATTTCATAGTTTGTGGGGCTACGAACGATTTACTAGGATTGAACTGCTAAATATTCAGCGGGCGCTAATGTTAACGCCCTCGATGCCCCAGTTTGATGGGGGAATAGGATTCCCTATGTCTAAGTTCTCTATGCGCTTGGCAGCGGTTATTGCTGCAAGCACCGTTTCCGTCGCGGGCGCTGGATTTGCCGCTCCCGCACTTGCACAGACCACCTCCGAGGCCGGCGCTGAGGCGACCCCGGGGGCTGCGGCCGATGCCGATCTCGTTGATGCAAACCACGATATCGAGCTCATCATCAACAAGCGTCTGGGTGACCCTGGCTCACTCGATAACACCACCGCCCTCGGCGGCATCACTTTCAAGGTGGAAAAGGTCAATAACGTAGACCTGACCACCCAGGAAGGTTGGGCAGCCGCTGCTGATCTCACCGCTGCGACTGCCACCGATGTCACTGAAGTGGGCACCATTGAGACCAACGATCAGGGCACCGCTTCAATGACCACTGCTAAAACTCCGGCGTTCAAGGTTGGCCTCTACAAGATCACAGAGGTGCAGAGCGGTAACTACACCGCTGCAGCTCCGTTCCTGGTAGCGCTGCCGCACTCGGAGGATGGTAAGTGGTCTTATACCCAGACGGTGAGCCCGAAGAACCAGCAGGTTAACCCTTCCAAGCAGGTCGATGACACCAACGCCACCATCGGTTCTGATCTGCACTACACCATCAATGCGCCGGTTCCGGCTGGTGAGTTGACCCGTTTCAACATCGTTGACCCGCTGAATCAAAGCCTCAAACTCAAGGCTGACGGCATCACCGTCGAGGCACAGGGTGCAAATGCTCCAACTTTGACGAAGGACGCTGATTACAAGGTCGATACCGCTAATAACACCCTGCGTATCGAATTCACCCAGGATGGCCGCGGCAAGCTGCAGGAAGCTCGTAAGTCCGACCCGACCCTAAAGGTTGTGGCCGGCTTTGATGCCACCATCGTTTCCATTCCGGCTGATACTGGCCAGATCACCAACAAGGCAACCATCGAGCTGCCGAACAACGCCACCGTTGATACCAACGGCGATGACCCGAGCACTCCGGATAAGACCGAAGATAACCCCACCTCGACGACCTTCGGTAACCTGACCATCACCAAGACCTCCACCAACGGCACTGACCCGCTAGCAGGTGCGGAGTTCGAGCTGTACCAGTGCAAGGTCTCCGACCAGGACTCCACCAAGTACGAGCTGCTGGGTAAAGCATTGAACGTTGCTACCACCGAGACCGGTAGCCCATCCACCAAGCTCACCACCTCCGGCGGTGACAACCGTTCCTCCACGGCACAGGGCTACGGCGTTCCAATCAACTCCTTCGCTGCAAACACCGGCACCACCAACAATGACTACTGCGTGCTGGAGACCAAGGCACCGGAAGGCTACGTCCGCAACCCAGAGCCGCAGCACGTGACCATCGACGTTAACGCACGCACCCTGGCAGTCAGCGTTGAGAACCAGAAGAACAACATCATCAACCAGCTGCCGGCAACCGGTGCATGGGGAATCCTGTTGGTATTCCTCGTCGGCTTGCTCCTGCTGGCTCGCGGTCTTTACACCTCTTACAAGGACAACCGCGCGCAGGCCTAAGGAGGCCATGTGAAGGGAAAGCGCAGGCGTAATCCACGCGGGGTTATCTACCTCGTCTTGGCGATGCTCGTGTTTCTCAGCCCCGTGGTGCTGACCCACTACAAAAATGTGGAGCAGCACCGCATCGCGGAGAACTATTCGCGCGGCGTCGACAAGCTGTCCGAGCGAGAGCGCGAGGCAGCTTTCGCCGAGGCGCAGGCTTATAACGCCCAGCTGCCAGAGGTGGGCGCTCCCGACCCATGGGTCAATGGAGTTGATACCTCCTCACCGGATTACCAGCGCTACCTCGACACGCTGCACCAGATTGGTGCAATGGCGCGTGTTCGCGTTCCATCAGTGGGCATCGACTTGCCCGTCTATCACGGAACGTCGACTGATGTTCTCGCGCATGGCGTGGGCCACCTCTACGGCACGGCGCTTCCCGTTGGTGGGGAAGGAAACCACGCGGTTCTTACCGGTCACACCGGCCTTGCCACCCTGACCATGTTCGACAACCTCACCCACATCAAAGTGGGGGATGTCTTCACGGTTGAGGTCATGGGCAAGACCATGGCCTACAAGGTGGACCAGATTGAGACGGTTCTTCCCGATCAAGTGGAGGCCTTACGTGCCGAAGAAGGCCGCGACTTACTGACCTTGGTGACGTGTACTCCATACGGCATCAACAGTCACCGCCTTCTGGTTCGCGGTGAGCGTACCGAGCTACCCGCTGAGCTTGACCAGAGCTATCACTCGCTATGGCAGCCGTGGATGATTGCAGCGATCATCATCGTGTTGTTCGTTCTGCTTTACCTGCTGTGGTGGTTCCTGGCAGGGCGTAAGCGAAAGAAAAAGAAGAAGAATTAGAGGAATCCTAACGTGACTACCAGAGGGCGATGTGAGGCATTGATGCGCTTGGCCGTTGGCCTGTTCTTTGCGTGCGCCTTGATCGTCGCTGTCTCGCCGGCGCCAGCGCATTCGGCAAGCACTGGTAGTTTGTCAGTTCACAAGAGCGCTGACCCCAAAGGCATCAACTCCAACGTTGGTGCTGTCTTCGTCGTCCGTCAGCTTCTTGGGCTGCCCTTGGCAAGCCCAGAAGAACTCGGGCAGATGGTTCAGGATAATCCTGCCTTGTTGACTTCGAAGCCTGGCATGGAGCTCGGGCCTGAGATTGTTGCAACTACTGATGAGACCGGTACTGCAACGTTTACAGGCTTATCAGAGGGCGTGTACCAGGTAACCGAGCGGCCCCGACGCACCGACAATTCCTACGAGGATGTGGCAAGCCCTTTCCTCGTCCCCGTAAAGAATGACGTGCAGGCTGAAATCAGTGCCAAAGCGCAGCCGGTGATTGTCGATAAAACAGTGGACGCTCGATCAGTCGAGGTTGGAGCTGTGTTGGACTATCGCATCAGGACGTCGCTGCCGCCTTGCGACGCCCAAGGAAAGCTCCACCAGTTTGTCGTGCTCGATGAGCTGGATCCGCGTCTTGCGTTTCGGCGTCTAAAGTCCATTACCGTGAGCAACCTCAATGGCTCGCGAACTTTGGAGGACGGGCGTGATTTTCGCACAACCCTTGACGGTAACTCAGTTGAGATCGTGATGGAACAGTCTGGTCTAGACATTCTGGCGAAGGCACGGCTCGGCAATCCGGAGACCCGTGTGGAAATTCACTTGGAAGCAGAAGTGCGCTCTTCTGCAACTGTTGGCGATGTCATCACCAACATTGCGCGCTTTAGCCCCGACGGCTACTGCCTACCAAACCTAAGTCCCAGTGTTTCGACCTTGGCGTATTCCGATGCTAACGGCCGTCAAGTAACTGAGCGCGTTGTTCTTGCTGCAGCTGAACAGTGCCGTGGCGATCAGCCTGCCACTATCCAGTCCACTCCAGCGAAAGTCGTCGTTGCAGGCAAAAATCATCCGATCGATGACGACGATGACGATAGCGATGGACAAACCCAGACGGGTTCCGAGACTCATAGGCATCCCGATTCTCCGAGCAGCGGGGTAGTCGACGATGCTGGCAATGACAGCAAGGGCAACGGCGTCGGCGAGCAAGCAAAGCGTATTGCCGGCAAGATTGCCGACAACCTCGCAAGCACCGGCGCCAGCGTGATCGGCATCGTGCTCGCTGCGATTACCGCATTGGTGCTGGGCTTTATTCTCGTTCGCAGGCGCGACGAAGATGACGATGACAATGAAGGAGATGGTCGCGTATGAGGGTACGCCCGGCCAACCTATTTCATTCCTCACACACAATCTTTTCCGCAGGAGCATTTATGACGGTTAACACCAAGACTCGGCGCCTTTTCGCCGCATTATTGGTGGCGTTCGTGACGCTAATGCTAGTCGTCGCGCCCTCTTCGCCGCTGAATAACTTGGTGACGCCCGAAGCCGAGGCACAGACCAGCAAGGGCTGGGCCACGAACGAGGCGACGTACAAGCAGTGCGGTTTCCGCAGTGGCACCGGTGAGGCCGCCAACTATGCGGACCAGCTGTGCTGGATCGACATGTCGGATCTCAATAACTCGGTCACCACCTACCCGAAGCCCGTGAAGAAGGATCTCGGCCGCTACGAGCTGACTTTCGACGTCATGTACGAGACAAAAGACGACCGCGGCTACGACACGAACACTGATCCTTCCAAGGTGCAGACTTATTCTGGTCCGGTGGGTGACGGCGTCTTTGGCCGCAATGTAAACGACACCGACTACTTTGTCCCGCGTTCTGGTCAGGAGGCCATCCAGCCGAGCGTGGTGTGGGGTATAGGCACCGGAATTACGGCCGCATCGCAGCAGGCCACCCTGCGCTTTCGCAACATCAAGGTCAAGGATAAGTTCACCGGCCAATACGTGAGCAATTACCGCACCTCAATTGTTGATGCACAGGACACTCGTGGTTGGTCATTATTTACGGAAAACTTGACCATCGATGCCCCCGAGACGGGGCAGACCATTTTTCCGTACAAGCGTTTCACTCCGGGCGGTTATCGCTCCGCGTGCGATGCCAATAACAATTCCAGCAACGTCTTCGGCCCCGGCATCGAGGATTACTACGGTCGCGGCGATAACACGCCGAAAGACTTCGTGTGCAAGGAATTCTCCATCAACACCGGCAAGGCCGGCTCCTACATTGTGGGCGGCGATGGCCTGACGAGCCTCGACGTCGGCTTCTTTACTCGCAACAACTTCCAAGGCGTTGCACTAGCCCTCAACATGGGCCGCATGACCGGTGACGTCGTCCAGCCGGATACCATGATGGAAAAGACCATCACGGGTCAAGAGACCAAGTTCGATTTCTCCATGGCCACCCGCTATGGCAGCACCGACACCAAGGTTCCGTGGCAAGGCGCGAACACCTACACCCAGGCGCTGCGCCGCATGTCCCCCGATGTGAACGGCAACGTTGCCGCCGATTCCATGGTGTTCAAGTCTGCTGCCACCGGCACGGAAAAGAGCAAGGCGCTGGCCCGCTATACGCCGACGTGGCGTTGCACCCTCGGTACCACGGATTACACCATCAAGGAAGGCTCCGTGCCTCCGGGATTCCGGCTCAACAACGATGCCGCGGCAGGTACCTCCGAGGTGGTCTATCAAAACAAGTACTCGGTTCCCATGTCCTGTACTGTCACGTGGACGTCAAAGTACCAATTCTCCGCGCTGACCCTACGCAAGACGGTCACCGGTACCGCGGCCGGCTTCGACGAGGTGCAGTCGCGCAAGTTCAACTTGGGCTACCGCTGCGCCGCCCCGACCGGCTACTCCGATGCTTACCCCACGATGAAGCTGGAGGATTCCCGTGATCTCGCCGCTGGTGATGATTACACCGTTGAAGGTCTGCCAGCCGGCGCGACTTGTACCTTGACGGAGAAGTTTGCTGATGGTGCTCCGCCTGCCCGTCCAGGTAAGGAACTGACCCTGACCTGGAAGGGCAACGGCACCTCCCAGAACACCGACGCCGTGCCCGTTGGTACTGTCACCCTGAAATCCGGTGTCAACGCCGCCGATCACTCGAACGACATCGAGGCAAACAACAACTATGACTACCGTCCCGGCACCGTCAACATCTCAAAGACCATCACCGGCGAACCTGTCAACGAGCTCGGCAGCCCGCGCGATTATTCTTTCTCGCTACGTTGTTTGACCACCAATTACAGTCAGCAATCCACGATCCAGGCCACGGGCACTGGGGATGAAATCGCCGGCGATACGAGCTTTAACAATGTCCCAGTCGAGCGCGATTGCGTGCTCAAGCCACTGTCTGGCCTTTCCGATTCCGAGGCCGAGCGCATTAGCTTCGACGGCCGCGATGTCTGGGTTGATGGCCAGCAAATTCAAGCCAACTCCGATGGCACCTACACCATCCGCCTGAAGGATTATCCGCAAGGTGGAACCCCGACTGTGTCCGATATTCGTATCGAGGCGCACTACTCTTACAAGACCCGCGACGTCCGCGTGATCAAGCAGTTGCGTGGACCAGGCAGCAGCTTGTTGGACGCGGGTACCACCTTCCCGGTGCACTATCGCTGCACCGACCCAAACGATGCCGCCTACAACCTCGAAGGCGACATGAACATCACCACTGACACCGCCAATCCGGTCAAGATCGAGGGCGTGCGCGTCGGTGCAGACTGCTACGTCTACGAATCCGGTAGCCCCTCGCAGCAGAACGTCACGCTTGACCGCACCACGGTCTCCGCGTCCGATTCTTCTGACGTGGTGACCACCCTCAACAATGAGGAAGCAAAGACCACCCCGGTTTTGACCGTGAACAAATCCACGGATACCAACCAGAACCGCGTTTCTGTGTCGAACCACTACCTCAATAAAACGGGCACGGTCGATTTGACCAAGCTCGTTAACAATTCCGTCAACGGCGCTAACCTGCCTGCTGACTACGAGCTTTCCTTCCGCTGTGGTACCCGCACGGTAGAGACGACGAGCGATAACTATGTTCCTGTCGACCTCACTGGTACTGTCCGTTTAGCCGATGGGCAGACCGAACGTCTCGTCGCCGAGGTCTCCGATCCCACGATTGCGGGGCTGGTTAATGACCGCGACGGTGCGATGGGCGTGCCCTATGGCAATGAATGTACGTTCTCTGAAACCACTCCTTCGACTGGCAACGGCGTTCTGTGGTCAACCGACGCCAAGGAGCAGACTTTTACAGTCGATTCTGACTCTGAGTCCGTTAGCCTGACCAATACCTTCGAACCCGCCGGTAAGGGCATCACCATTACCCAGTCTGAGGCAGGCGTCGACGAGTTCTTCCGCGACGTCGACTACGAATTGACCTGTACCGCCGACGACGGCAGCCCCTTGGACCTAGGCCAGTACGCCACTATCACCCTGGGGCCCGATAACCCGAAGGAGACCGTGCCAGCCACCGTCGTGACGTCGGGAAGCACGTGCCAATTGGTCGAATCCGACAGCAACCGTGAAGACGGCAAACGCAATGGCTACGCCATCGACCGTGATTCCAACATTTCAGTCGATGGCGAGTCTCAGACCTTCAACGACGAAGCTCGCATCGTTTCTGGTGAGTTCATCGTCGGCGATTCCACCATTGCACAGGTAACCCACACCTACGACTACCAAGATGTCACCGTGGCTGTGACCAAGCAGGTCGACTTTGCCAATGAGGCTTACTTCTCCCAGGCCCGCAAGGACGTCAAGTACAACCGTCAATTCGATTTCACGATGAAGTGCACGCCACCCGGTGGCGGCAGCGTCATCACTGTCTCCGGTAAGGTCAGCTCCCCGCAATCTGATGATGCGGCTAGCCAGTCCTTGAGCTTTGATAACATTCCGGACGGTTCCGAGTGCGTTGCGGCAGAAGGTGAGACCACTGCTGCCGAGGGCATCACTTTCACCCAGGAAGTAAAAGTCGGGGACGCTACAGGCGATCGCTCCCTGAACTTCGACGTCAGAGGCAACCAAGACGTGAAGTTGGTCAATACCTATACCCGTCAGCTGGCAGAGGTGAACCTGGACAAGGTTGCTAACACGCCAGTCGACGTCCAGGCAGCTTATGGCTCAAACTGGAAAGACCAGTTCTATACCCACAACTTTGCATTGGTCTGTCGTGACCCAGAAGGGCCTATCGATGGTTCGGGCAACCTTGGAACCTTCCCGGTCAACAGCACCATTCAGGGACCTGGCTCTACCAGTTTTGCTGATATCCCGGTCGGCGCGGAATGCGAACTGACCGGTGACAAGTTTGGTCAGCTCAACTTGACCCAGACCGCGCCGGACGGCATGGAACTGGAAACGCACATGCGTCCAAGCAAGGTGCAGTGGCGTCTGCAGCGCGACGAGGGCATGACCTACACGGATACCGATCTCGCAGATGGTGAGACCACCTCGCAGAAGTTCATGATTGAGGACGACATCTCCGATGGAGGCCTGGGCAACAAGGTCGAACTGGTCAACTTCTATGAATTCGTGAAGTCGCCCATCAAGATGAGTAAGAAGATCGTCGCCAATGCGGACGACCTTCAGGTGCTGCGCGAGGCCAACCCAGAGTTCCGCTTCGACTACCAGTGCCAGGGCGTGGGCTATTCCATCTCTAACGTGGGGCTGCCTACCAGTTTGAATGCGGGCGATACCACTGCCTTCCCGGATGGCACGTTGACCTTCACCTCGGACGAGGTTGAGGTTCCTTCCGGTGCGTGGTGTACCTTCACGGAGCTCGCTCCTTCTGCCACACCAGAAGCTTTGGAGTGGAAGCAGGACCCACGTGAGGTCGACAAGCGCGTCGGTGAAGAGGGCCAACCGGCGGTTTCCTATGACTTCACCAACACCTACACGCGCCGCACCGTCCCCGTGTCCTTCGCGGCGCTGCAGGATGGCTACCTCGGTGGTCTGAGCAACAATAGCTATGACTATAAGGTCAGCTGTACTGCTCTGGGCTTTGATAGCCAAACGTTGAGCTTCGACGTCAATAGAGCTAACTCGAGTGCGACGGTGGCTGACGCCAGTGCACCTTCGGGTGGCAAGGTTGTAAACCTGCCGGTGGGCTATGACTGCACCTTGGATGCAAGTGGTTCCTCGGCCCTGCGCGAGCGCGTGCAGTTAGAAGTGACCGCGGGCACGCGTTCTCCGTACATGACTTTCGCGACGTGGACGAAGGAGGGCGCCGCAGCCGATAACCCGGATGTAAAGCCTGCAGATATTCCACTCGACAAAGTCACCAGTGACTTGAAGAAATACACCTACGATTTTAGGCTGGATAGCGCGCTGCGCTCTGAGACGGGTGCTCCGGTGTTGACCATCGCCGGTGAGGCGATGCATCCGCGCGATAGCGTTGAGGTCACCTTCACTAAGCAATCTGTTGGCGCGGCAGGAGAGGGGCGGACCTTCGAGTTCTCCTCGAGCTGTGGTGAGACATTCACTTTGAAGTCTGGCCAGTCGCATACGTTGAGTGACATCGAAGTTGATCAGAACTGCACCATCGGCGAGGTCATGAATCAAGATTCTGCGTCTCCGGTTGTCTCCGTGGGTGAGACCGGACCGCGCCTGGGTAATGTGAAGGCGAATAACTCCATCGATCCGACTACCCACACGGTGACTTCTGGCCAGTGGTCCTTCGATGTCCTGCCGGTAGCGAAGGCCAGCGATATGTCCACTTCGGGCAGCAAGTGGGAACTGACCGGTATCAATACCTTCCCTGGGGTCAACATCACCAAGAAGATTGATGGCGCACCTATCAGTGCGGTCAGCGGAACGGTGGCCGATACCGCGGTGCTTCCCGACGACGCGACCACCATGCGTTTCAACTACACGGTAGAAAACAACGGCGCCTTGCCGCTGACTGACCTCAAGCTCACCGAGCCGGAGTTGGCTGGCCGCACTGTGGTAGCCGCTGATGGATCCGAGTACGTGGTGCCGGAAGGTGGTGCGATTCCCACTGAGGTTTGTGCCCCAGGCGATCTCGCTGAAGGGGCATCCACCACCTGCAGCTTCGACGTGAAGATCACGGAGTCGACGGAGGATAACTTCTACTACCGCGGCAAGGTTACTGTGACGGCGCTGGGCAATAACATCCTCGTCTCCGACGACGATAGCTACGGTGCTCTGCGTCTGAAGGAAGGCCTCGGCTTCCTGCTGCCGGATACCGGCCGCCAGACCCTGGTGTGGGCGCTGCTCATCGGCCTCATTCTGCTGGCAATCGGTATGGCTTTGTACCTGCGTAATCGCAACGACGAAGAAACCGATGGCGAAGACTAAGACGAAGAAGAACCAGTCACGCAAGAAGAAAAGCTCGCTGTGGCTGGTTATCCTCGGCATCTTGGTGCTGCTGTATCCGATTGTTGCCACGCAGTACAACGATTGGCAGCTGCAGCGCCAGGCGGAGAACTACCGGCGCGCCATTGAGCGCATCGACCCGCCTGCCCAGCGAGAGGCCTACGTGCAGCAGGCACATGAGTACAACGATTGGTTGGCGGAGCAAGGTCATCATGCTTTCCCACCGAATCCTTCTTCACCGGGCTTTGAGCGTTACATGAAAACGCTCAATGCCCCAGAGGCCGGGGGCGCGATTGCGCGACTTCGCATTCCCGCAATTAACGTCGATCTTCCCGTGCGGCATACGACTGCCCCTGCTGTGCTTTACGACGGCGCGGGACACATGTTTGGTTCCTCACTGCCGGTGGGAGGTAAGGGAACCAATGCCGTTATTTCTGCACACACCGGCATGGTGGACGCGTCGATGTTTGATAACTTGCCGCGACTCAAGGACGGCGAAATCGTCACCATCGAGGTGATGGGCGAGTTGCTGCATTACAAGGTCGTGGGCCGCGAGGTGGTCAAACCTGATAAGTACGATGCGGTGACTTATGAGCCTGACAAGGATCAGATCACGCTGATCACCTGCACCCCGTACGGCATCAACACGGATCGTCTGCTCGTGCATGCAGAACGCGTCTACATTGCGGGCGGAGATGAGGATTCGGGCTGGCATCCAAAGCTGTCGTGGTGGATGATTGCCGCGCTTAGCATCATCGCCATCTCTTTGCTTATCATCATCTATCTGGAATGGCGTCGCCGCCGACGTAAGCAAGCCCGCGAGGAACGTCAGGCTAGGAAGCAGGCGGCCGCCGATGGTAGTATGAGCAGCTCAGATTAAGAAAAACAGCTACTTAGCGTTAGTGCGAGGAAACCAACTTCATGGCACGTTTTATTGACCGCGTCGTACTTCACCTGCAGGCCGGCGACGGAGGCCACGGATGCTCTTCGGTGCACCGTGAAAAGTTTAAGCCGCTGGGCGGTCCAGACGGCGGCAATGGCGGCCACGGAGGAGACATCCTGCTAGAGGTTTCCACCCAGGTGCATACCTTGATGGACTTCCACTACCGTCCGCACCTGAAGTCCGGCCGAGGTAACAACGGTGCTGGTGACTGGCGCAATGGCGCCCGCGGCGAGGATCTCATCCTCGAGGTCCCGGCCGGCACCGTGGTCTACTCCGAAGACGGCGAGATGCTGGCGGATCTCACGATTCCTGGCACCCGTTTTGTAGCCGCTGAAGGCGGCTTTGGCGGCCTTGGTAATGCTGCGCTAGCTTCTGCTGCCCGCAAGGCACCAGGCTTTGCGCTTCAAGGCGAGCCGGGCGAGGCCCGTGATCTGGTGTTGGAGCTTAAATCCATGGCGGATGTCGGCCTCGTCGGTTTCCCATCGGCCGGCAAGTCTTCCCTAATTTCCGTGCTTTCTGCGGCCAAGCCAAAGATTGGTGATTATCCGTTTACCACCCTGCAGCCGAATCTCGGCGTGGTGGACATGGGCTTTGAATCTTTCACCATGGCCGACGTTCCGGGCCTTATCCCGGGCGCTGCTGACGGCAAGGGCCTCGGATTGGACTTCCTGCGCCACATCGAACGCACTGCGGTGCTCGCTCACGTCGTTGACGTTGCCTCCTTGGAGCCGGGCCGCGACCCGCTTTCCGATATTGAGGCGCTCGAGGAGGAGCTCGCAAAGTACCAAGAACTGCTGGACCAGGACACCGGCTTGGGCGATCTGCGGCAGCGCCCACGCATCATTATCTTGAACAAGGCGGATATTCGGGAGGCGGAAGAACTGGCCGAGTTCGTCAAACCCGAGCTGGAGGAGAAGTACGGTTGGCCCGTCTTCATTATTTCTGCGGTGGCACGCAAGGGCCTCGATCCGCTCAAGTACAAGCTGCTTGAGATGGTCAAGGAGCACCGTCGCACACAGCCGAAGGTCAAGGCGGATAAGAACCACACCATCATCCGCCCACGTGGCGAGCGTAAGTCCGGCTCCCACGCTGACTTCACCGTGCGCCCTGATCCCGAGCTTGCCGGTGCCTTCGTGGTGGAGGGCGACAAGATCGAGCGCTGGATTGTGCAAACCGACTTCGAAAATGATGAAGCCATCGGCTACCTCGCTGACCGCTTGGCCAAGGCCGGTGTGGAAGATGAGCTGTTCAAGCAGGGCGCTGTTGAGGGCTGTCCGGTGACCATCGGCGGCATCACCTTCGAGTGGGAGCCGATGACTGGCGGCCGTGCCACGGATGCCGGCCGCGGCTTCGACGGTCGCCTCGGCGGCACCGAGCGTGTTTCCGCCGCTGAGCGTAAGCGCGCTTCGCAGGCTCGCCGTGGCCTCATCGACGAGTATGACTTTGGCGATGACGAGAAGGTCACCCGCGAGCAGGCGAACCGGGACCGCTGGCAGGGCTAGTACAATGGGCGGCCATGTCTTCGCAACAAGATTTTCCGCTAACCCAAAAACCTTATTCCGGGCCCACGGTTGACACCCCCTTTCCGGACCCGTTGCATGAAAATCCCACGGCGTCCGGCTTTGATTCGCCGCTGCGCCAGCGCATCGCGCACGCCAAGCGCGTAGTCATCAAGATTGGTTCTTCGTCGCTGACGGATGAGGACTTCCTGGTCTCCCAGGAGCGCATCGACCACATTGTGGACGCGGTGCACGCCCGCATGGGCATCTCCGATGTCATCCTGGTCTCCTCCGGTGCGGTGGCCGCTGGCATGGGCCCGCTGGGGCTTAATCGCCGGCCGACTGATCTGGCCACCAAGCAGGCCGCGGCGTCTGTGGGCCAGGTGCATCTGGCGTACGAGTGGGGCCGGTCTTTCGCCCGCTATGACCGCACGGTGGGCCAGGTGCTGCTCACCGCCTCGGATACGGGGCACCGGGACCGCGCCCGCAACGCGCAGCGCACCATCGACCGGCTGCGCCAGCTGCGCACCATTCCCATCGTCAATGAGAATGACACGGTGGCGACCTCGGAGATGCACTTCGGGGATAATGACCGGCTCTCCGCCTTGGTGGCCAACCTGATGGGCGCGGACGCGCTGTTCCTGTTCTCTGATGTCGATGGCCTCTATGACAAAAACCCGGCGGAGCCGGACGCCCGCTTCATCGATGAGGTGCGCACGGGCAAAGACCTGAAAGGGGTCGAGGCCGGTGAGTCCGGCAACGTCGGCACCGGTGGTATGGCCACGAAGGTCTCGGCCGCGCGCCTGGCCACCCGCGGCGGAATCCCGGTGCTGCTGACGTCGACGGATAACATTGGCCCTGCTCTTGCCGATGCCTCCGTGGGCACCGTCTTCCACACCCGCGAGGAGCGCAAGTTGTCTGCCTGGAAGTTCTGGGCGCTCTACTGCGCCGATACCGGTGGGGCGGTGCGCCTGGACGCTGGCGCCATGCAGGCGGTCACCAAGGGAGGCAATTCGCTCCTGGCGGTTGGCATCACGGAGGCCATCGGTGAATTCTCCCGTGGGGAAATCATCGACATCATGGGCCCGGAAGGTGAGGTCATCGGCCGCGGCGAAGTACGTTTTGATTCCGCGGAGCTGCGGGGCATCCTGGGCAAGCAGATGGAGGAGCTGCCGGAATACCAGCGCCGCAGCGTTGTCCACGCCGACTACCTGTCGAACTACGCCTCCCGAATCTAGACATTAGAGGCCAGAGAAACCCCAGGAAAAGACCATGAAATACGCCATGTTGCCGGAACAATGGGAAGAATCCATCGAGACCTTGCGGGGAGCTGGCCATGAGCTCGCGGAGCTTTCCGATGCCGACTTCCTCATCTACAACGGCGACGGCTCGGACTTCCCGTTGCCACTGCCGGAGAACATCAAGTTCGTGCAGATTCCGTCTGCAGGCGTAGACCATCTGCTCGACGTCATGAAGGAGACCGACGTAATCTGGTCCAACGCCGCTGGCGTATTCGATAACACCGTGGCGGAATCTACCATCGCGCTGCTGCTTGCGCAGCTGCATGCCCATCGCTATGTCAACGACACCTTCTCCAACTACGAGGAGGTGCAGGATCACAAGTCCTACCTACACGAGGACAAGACTGTGGCGATCATCGGCGCCGGCGGCATCGGCAAGCGGCTCATCACGATGCTCTCTGGCTTTGGCCCGCGCATCATCGCCGTAAACCGGTCCGGCAACGCGGTTCCAGGCGCGGATGAGACCTATCCCATCTCCGAGGTGGACAAGGTCTGGTCTGAGGCCGACTACTTTGTGCTCATCGCGCCGCTTACCCCGCAGACCCACCACATGGTCAACAAAGACGTGTTTGCCCAAATGCCGAATCATGCGGTGGTGGTCAATGTGGGCCGTGGCCCACTCATCAGTACCGAGGATCTTTTGGCAGCGCTGGACTCTGGCGAGATTGCCGGCGCAGCGCTCGACGTCACTGATCCGGAGCCGCTCCCGGATGATCACCCGCTGTGGAAGGACCAACGTGTGGTCATTACACCGCACATTGCTAATACCCGTAACTCGGTGCGCCGCCACTTGGGAGCACACACCGCAAAGGTGGCCGCAGCCTTTGAGGCTGGCGAGGAAATTCCTACCCGTGTGGATCCGAACGCTGGATATTAAAGTGTAAAAGCATGAACAAAGACATTCGCGTGGGAGACGCGGAACGCCACAATGCGCTAGACCTCCTCAGCACCCACTTCGCTAACGGTCTCATCGACATCAACGAGTTCGAAGACCGCACAGGAAAGGCGGCTGTTGCGCGTACCCGCGGCGAGATCGCTTCCCTCTTTGAGGACCTTCCTGACAATCCAATTGCAGAGGTCGTCCCGTTCAAGGAATCGGAAGCGCAGGCCGAGCTCGACCGGCTGCAGCGCCGCGGAGGGTTAGTCCACCGAATCGATGCCGTCATTTGGTCAGCGACGATGATCCTCTTCTTCCTGGGGCTTTTCGTCTTCGACTGGGACTATTTCTGGCTTGTCTTCCCGATTGCAGGTATCGCCTCGTGGGGTGTCAGGGAGGCGGTCAAGCTCTCCGACGACGACGAAAAACTTTATGAGGAATTGAAAAAGAAGGATGACAAAGACCGGGCCGAGCGCCTACGTCTGGCAGCCGAGCGCCGCAAGGAGCTGGGGCAGTAGTCCGCGGGGTCTGCGGGGGGAGTGGCTGCGCGCTTGAGCTATACCCACGCGTGACATCCAGCGCGGATAACCATGCTGTTGGGGGGTGAGTTTCTTTAAGAGGATGTTATTCAGCTTTAAAGTGACCTAAATAAAACCCGGGGGGATCACTTTCGCGGGCACGTTCCGGATTGTAAGCTCATCCTAGTTCGATTTAGTCAAGCCTAAGTTAACTTGGCTATTGTTCGTGAGCAAAGGACTTTCTTTCATGACCCATTTCAACGTGCCCAAGTACTCCGTCCGCATTGCGGCAGCCACCCTGGCCATGCTCGCATCCGCGACTGCGTTGAGCGCGTGCAGCAGCAACGAAGACACCTCCGCGTCCACCGGCTCTACCGGCGCCGCGGGGGACACTGCTGTGACCATCACTGACGTCGCCGGCCGCGAGGTCACCTTCGACAAGCAGCCTGAGCGTATCCTTCTGGGCGAGGGCCGCGGGCTCTTCGCCACCTCGATTCTCAACCGCGAGGATCCGCTCGAGCACGTCGTGGCTCTGGGCAAGGACCTGCATGAGGCGGCTCCGAGCTTCGAGTCCAAGTTCGCCGAAACCAATGCGGCGTACAAGGATCTGCCGACCATCGGCAACATCGCCAAGGGCGACGTCACCGTGGAAAACCTGCTCGCGCAAAAGCCAGACGTCGTGGTCATGACGCTGGACCACAAGGAGGGTGCGGAAAAGACCGGCTTCCTGGACAAGATGGACCAGGCCGGCCTGAAGTACGTCTTCACCGACTTCCGCCAGAAGCCGCTAGAAAACACCCCGAAGTCCATGGAGGTCTTCGGCCAGCTCTTCGGTCACGAGGACAAGGCCGCAGAGTTCAATAAGTTCTATACCAGCAAGGTTGATGACATTAAGTCCCGCGCGGAAAAGGCCGGGGACAAGCCGCGCACCCTGGTCTGGCGCGCGGCGGGCCTGAAGGATTGCTGCTCCACGGTCAAGGACTCTAACCTAGGTGACCTGGTTAATGCCGCCGGCGGCGAGAACTTGGGCGATAGCCTGCTGGACACAGAGTCTGGAGACCTTACCGCAGAAAAGGTGCTTGCTGAGCAGCCGGAGCACATCATCGCCACTGGCGGCGCATGGGCCAAGGACCCGGAAAAGCCGGAGGTCCTGCCGCACGTGGAGATGGGTTACGCGGCCAAGGAAGAAAAGGCGCAGGAGACCCTCGAAGGCCTGCTAAAGACCCCGGGCTTCGAGCAGCTTGAGGCCCCAAAGGAAGGCAACTTCCACGCTGTCTACCACCAGTTCTACGATTCGCCTTTTAACATCTTCGCCTTGGAGCAGTTTGCTGTGTGGATGCACCCAGAAACCTTCAAGGACTTAGACCCAGAAAAGGACTTCGCCGAATTCCACAACAAGTGGCTGCCCATCGACTACAGCGGCGTTTTCTTCACTACCAAGAACACACACAAGCACTAAAAAATGGCACTTTTGACCTCTTCTGAGAGTTTGCAGACTGACCAGAAAGCCGAAACCAAAACCGACACCCACCAGGTAATTGCCGAGTACCGCAGCAATAACTTCCGCAAGGTACTCATCATCGGTGCACTGGTGCTGGCTGCCTTCGTAGCCTTCGTCATTGCCACGGTGGTCGGCCCGATTCACCTTTCCCCGATGGAGATGCTGCGTGGCATTTTCTCACCGGGCCAGGTGGATGAGACCACCCGGACGGTCCTGTGGAACCTGCGCCTGCCGGCGTCGGTTATGGCCGTGCTCATCGGCGCCGCACTGGCGCTATCCGGCGCGCATATGCAGACCATTCTGGATAACCCTTTGGCCGAGCCTTTCACCTTGGGTATTTCCGCCGCCGCGGCTTTTGGCGGCGCGGCCTCCATCGTGCTGGGCTGGACCGTGCTGGGAAATCCGCAGTTCAATCTCGCGGCCGTCGCTTGGCTGTCGGCTCTTGTGGCCGTGGCCATCGTCGCGGGTGCGGCGGTGTGGCGCGGCGCTAGTGCGGAGTCAATGATTCTGCTGGGTATCGCCCTCGTTTTCTTGTTCCAGGCACTGCTTTCGCTGATGCAATACAGCGCCTCGACTGAAGCCCTGCAGCAGATTGTCTTTTGGACCATGGGCTCCCTGCAGCGTGCGAATTGGGTGTCCAACCTGATCATCGCGGCCACCTTGCTGGTTGCCATTCCTTTCACCATGCTCAACGCGTGGAAGCTCACGGCGCTGCGCCTTGGCGACGAGCGTGCGGCGGCCCTTGGCATCAACGTGCAAAAACTGCGCGTTCTAACCCTCGTCGTGGCCTCCTTGCTGGCCGCTAGCGCCGTGGCCTTCGCCGGCATCATCGGCTTCATTGGCTTGGTTGGCCCACACGTGGCGCGCCTATTGGTGGGCGAGGATCAGCGTTTCTTCGCTCCAGCCTCCATGGCGGCGGGCGCGATGCTGCTGGCGGGAGCACACGCGGTATCCATCACCATCATCCCCGGCGTTGCCGTACCCATCGGCATCATCACGGCGCTCGTTGGTGTTCCTTTCTTCGTGCTGCTCATCTTCACCAAGAGGAGGATCAAGTGCTGAAAGTAGAACAGGCATGCGTGAACTTTGGCAAGCGGGAGGTGCTCAAAGGAGTTGACTTGCCCGAGCCTGAACCCGGCACCATCGTCGGACTCATCGGCCCCAACGCGGCGGGCAAGTCCACCTTGGTCAAGGCCATCGCCGGCATTCAGAAGCTTACTTCGGGCACCTGCGATACTGGTGGCGCCAACGTGGGTTACGTGCCGCAGGATCTTTTGACCAGCGCCTCGCTGACCGCCTTTGAATCGGTGGTCATCTCCGCTAAGCGTGGCTCAGTTAATGCCTTGGAATCGGCGGTGCAGGCACTCGAAAAGCTCGGCATCGTGCATCTCGCACACCGCTACGTCCACCAGCTTTCCGGCGGCCAGCGCCAGCTCGTCGCCGTGGCGCAGATGCTGGCCCGCGAACCGGATCTCATGCTGCTGGATGAGCCAACCTCCGCGCTCGACCTGCGCCACCAGGTGCATCTGCTGGATACCTTGCGCAAGGAGGTCTCCCGCGGGGCGGTGGCGTTGGTGGCTATCCACGATCTCAACCTGGCCGCGCGCTATTGCGATGAGCTCGTGGTTCTTCACGGCGGCCGTGTGCGTGCCCATGGAACGCCCGCAGAGGTGCTGAACACCGAGCTGCTGGGTGAGGTCTATGGCATCCGCGCTCGAGTCATCGACGACGAGGGCGTGCCCATGGTCTGTCCTGTCGAGGCTAGCTTCGGTAAGCTTGAGCCTCATGAGCCAACTCACTCGAGATGAAGAACGAGACCAAGTACTAAAACTGGCGCGTCAGGCGAAGAAAGTTGCGCCGCAGTTCGCGCAGCTTTCCACCCCACGCAAGAACGAGATTCTTCTGCGCGCTGCTGAAAACCTGGTGGCCCGCACCCCTGAGATCCTCGAGGCCAATGAGCGCGACGTCGCCGCTGGCCGCGCGGCCGGGATGAATGATTCTTTAATCGATAGGCTCTCGCTCGACGCCGCGCGCGTCGAAGGTATCGCCGGCGGCCTGCGCCAGGTCGCCGCCCTGCAGGACCCAGTAGGGGAGGTACTGCGGGGCCACACCATGGACAACGGCATCCAGATGAAGCAGGTGCGCGTGCCGCTCGGCGTCATGGGCATGGTTTATGAGGCCCGCCCGAATGTCACGGTGGATGCCTTTGGCCTTGCGCTCAAGTCTGGCAACGTTCCGCTGCTGCGCGGATCTAAGTCCGCACGCAACTCCAACGAGCAGCTCGTGGAGATCCTCCAGGACACCCTGGCGCACTTCGACCTTCCGCGCGAGGGCGTGCAGCTCCTGCCGTGCGAGAGCCACGATTCGGTGCAGGATCTCATCACGGCGCGCGGGCTTGTCGACGTCGTGATTCCCCGCGGTTCTGCTCGCCTCATCAATGCGGTGGTGGAGGGCGCTACCGTCCCCGCCATTGAGACCGGCACCGGCAACTGCCACTTCTACATCGATGCCAGCGCCGACCTCGACAAGGCCATCGCCATGGTTATAAACGGCAAGACCCGCCGCCCTTCGGTTTGTAACTCCACCGAGTGCGTGCTGCTGGACGCCGCGCTTGCCGACGCCGCGAAACTCCGCGTCATCACCTCCCTTCAGGAGGCGGGCGTGGTCATCCATGGCGAGGTCGCTGAGCTCGAGCAATTCGGCGTGGCCAATGCCGTGGAAGCAACCGACGAGGAATGGCGCGAGGAGTTCCTGAGCAACGACATCTGCGCCAAGGTAGTTGACGGCGTCGCTGGCGCCATCGCGCATATCGCCGAGTACACCACCGGCCACACTGAGGGCATCGCCGCTCAGGACGCCGATGTTCTGCTTAAGTTCGCCAACGAGGTCGATGCCGCCGCCGTCATGCTCAATGCCTCCACCGCCTTTACCGACGGCGAGGTTTATGGCATGGGCGCGGAGATCGGTATCTCTACCCAGAAGCTGCATGCCCGCGGCCCGATGGCTTTGCCGGAGCTGACCTCCACAAAGTGGATCCTGCAGGGCAGCGGTCAAACTCGACCTTAAAACATGCATCTATCTTTTTCTCGTTTCCTCTCTTCCCGAGGCCTGCCTTCCCAATCGCTGTCCTTCTTGGCTGCCTCCACAGTTGCTCTGGGCAGCGCCTTCGCAGTTGCCCCACATGCAGCAGCTGAGGAGAGCGCCTGCCCCGACGTCGTGGTGCTCGCCGCACGAGGCTCTGACCAGGACAAGGACCACGGCGAGTACTTCGGCCCGCAGCAATACTCGGAGCACTCCGCGCCCTCAAACGGCTACGAGGGCCCGAACCTCGCAGGCCTTTTCCACTTAGTAGAAAAGCGTCATCCGGGAACCATGGACCGCGTCTTCGTGCTGGCCATGGATGACAAGGCCTATCCGGCAGAAATGGACCTGCCGGCGCTGGCAGAAGACGGCGAGAACCTCAACCCGATTCAGACCGTGCAGCGCCTAGCGCTCATCGTGGGGCAGCACCCGCTCTACGAGCTCATTCCTTCTGTCTTGTTCGGCTTTATCAACAGCGTGCAAACCGGCATGGCCAATGCGCCCAAGGTGGTCCAAGACTACGAGGCGAGCACCGGCTGCGCACCGAAGTACATAACGGCTGGGTACTCGCAGGGCGCCATCATCACCACGAGTGCGGAAAAGTCCCTCCCGCGGCTGCATGCAGCCATTACGTTGGGAAACCCACTTTCCCTGCCGGGCGATCCCAACGTCATCGGCAGCCCAGCCCGCGGTGGCGGACTACTGGAATTGGCCCCAGCGCACATGCGTCCAGAAAGCGCGGTGTTGCCCGAGGGCCAGCGCTTGAACTACTGCCTGCGGGACGATTTCGCCTGCGACCTCTCGGTGGCGTCGGCAAGCGCGGCTCTATCCACCAAGGCCTCGCGGCATGCTTCCTATTTCACCCAGGCGCCCACGCCCGCCGATGAAAAAGTAGCCGATACCTTTGCAAGCTGGGTAGAAAGCGCACGTATAATCTCCACTCATGACTAGTCCACAGCGCATTGGAATCATGGGCGGCACCTTTGACCCCATCCACAACGGCCACCTCGTGGCCGCCAGTGAGGTGGCCTACCGCTTCCAACTGGACCAAGTGGTCTTCGTGCCCACCGGCCAGCCGTGGCAGAAGGCGGGGCGCGACGTCACCGCAGCCGAGCATCGCTACCTGATGACCATGGTGGCAACCGCCTCGAATCCGCGCTTTACCGTCTCCCGCGTCGACATCGACCGCGAGGGCCTCACCTACACCATCGATACCCTGCGTGACCTGCGCGAGCTTTTCCCCGATGCCGAGCTCTACTTCATCACCGGCGCCGATTCCCTGGCTTCGATCATGAGCTGGCACGATTGGGAGGTCATGCTAGAGATGGCCAACTTCGTCGGCGTCACTCGCCCCGGCTACGAACTCAGCAAGGATATGCTGCCGCTGGAATCCCAAACCGGGATCGAACTCATCGAAATTCCCGCCATGGCCATTTCTTCCACCGATTGCCGCAAGCGCGCCGGGGAAGGCGAGCCGGTGTGGTACCTCGTGCCGGATGGGGTTGTGCAATACATCGCTAAGAACAATCTTTATGGGCCTAATCCTGATAAGCCTTTATAGAATTTGGGAAAAAGAATTCACGGAAATAGCCAAACGCACCTCTTACGTGCGAAACTGGCAGAACTAAAAAGTATTCGAAGATATTTGAAGGAAAGCACATGTCCGTTACTGATGTAGCCCGCAAGATGGCTGAAACCGCGGCGCACGCTGCTGACGAGAAGCTGGCCACGAACATCGTGGCTATCGACGTCTCTGACGTGCTTGCTATCACCGAGATCTTCGTGCTGGCATCCGCCGAGACTGAGCGCCAAGTGGCCTCCATCGTGGAGGAAATCGAAGACGAGCTGACCGAGCTTGGCCACGAGCCAAAGCGCCGCGAAGGCAACCGCGAAAACCGCTGGGTACTGCTGGATTACGGTCACATCGTCATCCACGTCCAGCGCAACGATCAGCGCGAGTTCTATGGCCTCGACCGCCTCTACCACGATTGCCCGATCCTGGAGATCGAGGGCATCGAGACCCCGGAGCGTCCGGGCGAGTGGTCCGACGAGGTTAACCTGCGCGAAGTTGAGTCCATCGACGAGATCCCACTGGCTCAGCCGGAGCCGGAAGAGGACGAGGAGTACTAAACCTTGTCGCGCCGCCTGCTTCTGATCCGCCACGGTCAGACCATTTATAACGCCACTGGCCGCATGCAGGGCCACCTGGACACGGAGCTGTCCGAGCTGGGGCTTGCGCAGGCCAAGCAGGCGGCAGGTCTGCTTGCAGAGCAAGGGATTTCCGCGATCGTGTGCTCGGATCTTTCCCGTGCCCGCGCCACCGCCGGCGTCATTGGTGAGCGTTTGGGCTTGGAGCCTACTGTCGACGCCCGCCTGCGCGAGACGCACCTGGGCAAGTGGCAGGGGATGTCCTCGGCGGAAGTAGATCGCGATTACCCCGGCGCCCGCGCCATCTGGCGTCACGATCCCACCTGGGCGCCGCCGGAGGGCGAGTCGCGGGTGGACGTCGCCAAGCGTGCGCGTCCCGTCATCGACGAGCTGATGCGTGACCCGGAACCGTGGGCCGAGGGCACCGTGTTGGTGGTGGGGCACGGCGGTGCGATTGCAGCGTTGACCTGCCACCTTTTGGGCCTGCGCCACGAGCAGTACTCCATCCTTTCGGGCCTGAAGAACACCCACTGGTCCCAGCTGACCGCCCGTCCGGACTTTGATCCAGCGAATCCGCAGGCCTCCCTCGAGTTCACTGCGGGAAACGTGGACGGCGCCAAGTGGTACTTCGACGGCTGGAACATGGGGGCAGGTAACTAGTGGCCGTTCGCATCGTCACTGATTCCGCCGCAGGGCTGCCGCCAGACATCGTGAAAAACCTGCAGATTCGAGTAATCGATTTGCACGTCATGGACGCAGCCGGCGAGCAATCTACCTCGGGTCTTACTGCGCTGGAGCTCGCGGCCGCATACGGTCGCGAAATGGAACGCTCCACCGACGACGGCATTGTGGCCATCCATCTGTCCAAGGAACTTTCTTCCACTTGGTCTGCCGCGGTGACGGCTTCCGGCGTGTTTCCCGATACCGTCAAGGTGGTCGAGTCCGGCTCGGCGGGCATGGTGATTGGTGCCGCGGCGATGTCTGCGGCGACCTTGGCACGCGATGGCGCCTCGCTTGAGGAGTGCTACGAGGCGGCGCTGGATACGATCAAGCGCGGCCGCACCTGGGTTTACCTCAACTCCACGGAGGAACTGCGCCGCTCCGGCCGTCTTTCTACCACCACCGCGATGCTCTCCACTGCACTTCTGGCCACCAAGCCCATCATGTCCATCGTGAGCGGCAAGCTGGAGCTCGTGGGCAAGACCCGCACCCAGACTAAGGCTTTTACCAAGCTGGTCGATCTCATCGCCTCCCGCGCCGATGGCGAGCCCGTCTTCGTGGCATTGCAGCACAACGACGCCGAGGAGTCCGCCGAGCGCCTGCTCGAACTGCTCGAGAAGGTCCTGCCGAAGGGCTCTTCCTTCATGGTCGAAGAACTCACCGAGGTGCTCGCCGTGCATGCCGGCCCAGGCGCCATCGGCGTATCGGTGGTCTTTAGCAAGGAACCTCCTGAATCGTTGACACGTACAACAAGTTATCCACAGGTTTTTAAATTGCCTCTAGCGCATTAACTGCGCCGCCTTTTAGCGTCGAGGGCATGCCGCATATTAGCGATCGCCTTCGGGAACTAACCCGCCCCACCGGGGAAGAGGACCTGCTCAACGTCACCTATCCGCGCCCGCGCGTGCGCATTCCGCCGTGGCTTGCCTGCGCCATCGCGGTGTTGGTTGCTGCGGGTGTCTTGACGTGGCTGGGTATTACGAGCCGGAACGATCCTTATGCGGTTTCCGCTTCCGAGGCTACGAGCAGCGCCGCTGCACCGAGCTCCCTGGTGGTCTCCGTGGTGGGGGAGGTCGAAAACCCCGGCCTTGTCACGGTGGCGCCGGACGCCCGCATTGCCGACGCCCTCGATCACGCCCACCCGCGCCCCGGCGTGGACCTCCTCAACCTCAACCTGGCCAAACGGCTTAGCGACGGCGAGCAAATCGTCGTCGGCCTGCCCGCACCCGCCCCAGCACCGGGCGAGCCGCAGGAAGGCGGTCTGCTCAGCCTGAACTCCGCCACCAAGGAGCAGCTGATGGAGCTGAAAGGAGTAGGAGAGGTCACGGCGGAGTCCATTTTGAGCTTCCGCGAGGAATCCGGCGGTTTTACTTCCGTAGAGCAGCTGATGGAGATAAGCGGCATTGGGCCTGCAAAGTTCGAGGCGCTCAAAGACCAGGTGCAACTATGAGGCAGCTGCGCCTGCTGCCGGCCGCGTGCGCGGTGTGGCTGGCCACCTTGTTGAGTTTTCACGGCGCGTGGTGTTTTCTAGTTCCCCTCTTTTGCCTCGGCCTGTGGTTCTGGCAGCGCGGCCAGGCGGTGCTCACCACGGGCCTTAGCGCCTTGGCCATCGCCGTGACTAAGGTGCGCATTTCCCGCGCGGGCCCGCTTGGCGACGTCCTGACCGGCACCGTCATAACTGAGCCCACCGAGGTGCGCTTTGGCTGGCTGCTGCGCCTGCGCGTGCCTGGCTATCCCTTTCAGGTACCTGTGTTTAGCGACGAACCCGCTCCAGCCGGGGCCCAAGTGACCGTGGACCATGGCACCATCACTTCGCTTACCCCGCCGGATTCTTTGGCCGCGCACGTGGCAGAGAACTTCCGCGAGCTGGTCAGCATAAGCGTTGGCCCTTCCTCACAAGGCCTGCTGCCGGGCATGGTGCTGGGGGATACCACCTTGCAGACGGCGGCAGAAAAGCAGCTTTATATCGACACCGGGTTGTCACATTTGAGCGCGGTATCCGGCTCGAACGTGGCCATCGTGTGCAGCGCTGCCGCCTTGTTGGTGAAAGGGCCACGGCTGCGGGTCGCGGCGTCGCTTAGCGCATTGTGCATCTTCGTGGCTTTGGTGGGGTTTGAGCCTTCCGTCCAGCGCGCGGCCGTGATGGGCCTGGTGGGACTACTCGCGGTTTTAAACTCCGCGCGCATGGAGCCGATGCATGGGCTCAGCCTGGCTATCATCGTGCTGCTTTTTATAGACAGCGAGTTGACCAAGAACTTCGGGTTTGCGCTGTCGGTGGCGGCGACCGCCGGAATCGTGGCGCTCTCGCCGCTGCTTTATCGCCACCTGGCGGTGATTGGATGGCCGGATATCTTCGTCCGCGCGCTCGCCGTGGCAATTGCGGCCGACCTCGTGACGATGCCGATCATCGCTCTGATGTCCGGGAAGGTATCGGTGGTCTCGGTACTTGCAAACGTGCTGGTTGCTCCCGCGACTGCTCCCGTGACCATCTTGGGATTGCTGGCAGCCCTCTTCGCGCAGCTGGGCCCGCTTTCCGTGTTGGGCGCCGGGGTGCTGCGCCTAACCGAGCCTTTTACTTGGTGGATCAACACCATCGCCCGCGGCTGCGCGGCCTTGCCGGTCAGCACCGTTGACGCTAGCCCTTTCCTGGTGTTGCTGGGCTACGGCTGGATAGTGGCGGGCATCCTCTACAAACGCCCGTTGCTCACACTTGCCTGCGTGGTTGCATTCCTGTGGCCGAGGCACTTTGATACCCCGCAGGAACCGATACATGTGGTGGCCACCGAGGAAGACATCGAGCCCATTCCGCCGGGCACACGCAGCATCATTGTTACGCAAGATTCGCCGCCCGATTACCCCACGCGCACAGCAGATGGAATCGCAGTTTTCTACCGCTAGAATTGCTCCTATGAATCAGGTCCATCTCATCCTCGGCGACGACGAATTCCTCACCGAACGTGCCCGCCTTTCCATCCAGAAGGCGGCCGGGGAGGGAGTCGAGGTGGTCCGCCTCAAGGCTTCTGAGGTCTCGGAGGGGGAAATCGCCATGGCGACCAGCCCTTCCCTGTTTGGTGATAACCGCGTCATCGTCATCAGCGACGTCGAAAAGGTGGGCAAGGAACTCACCCAAATCCTCCTTAAGGCCGTCGCCGATCCAGGCCCCGGCATGACCTTGGTGCTCATCTACAGCGTGACGGCCAAAACTCTCAAAGGCAAGAAGAGGCCACCAGAGCTCGTTGCCAAGCTGCGCAAAGTAGGCGAGGTGCACGAGGTGTTCTCGCTCTATCCCAACGAGCTGGGTACCTGGGCCACCCGCGAGTTCGCCTCGCACGGGGTACGGCCAACCCCCGACGTCGTCCAGGCCGTGCTCGATGGCGTGGGCTCCGATCTGCGTGAGCTGGCCTCGGCGATTTCCCAGCTGGTCTTCGATACCAACGGCAACGTCACCCGCGAGGCCGTGCACAACTACTACGTCGGCGTGGCTGAGGTGGCGAATTGGGACATCGCCGACGCCGCCGTAGCCGGGCGCGTGGAAGCCGCCGTCTCCACGTGCCGGCGCGCTCTCCAATTAGGTGCCTCGCCCGTTGCCATCTCGGCGGCGCTGGCGAATAAGGTAGGCGCAATCGCCAGGCTCTATTCCGCCCGCGGCGACCAATACTCTTTGGCCAAGGCAACCGGCCTTGCTCCTTACGTGGTGAAGCTGACTCACCCGGTGGCGCGCCGCTGGTCGGAGGATTCCGTGAACAAGGCAGTGGTGCTCATGGCCGAGCTCGATGCCGCAGTCAAAGGCCAAGGCGGCGACGAAGAGTTTGCGGTAGAGGCCGCTGTGCGTAGAGTAGCCGAGCTTGCGCGATAAACTATTTCGCATGGAAGACATCCAAGAGTTTGCCTCGAAGCTTTTTGATTTCGCACGCAATGGCGACGGCACGTTGCTGGAGTACATCGCCCAAGGCGTGAACCCGAACATGGTCAACCAGGACGGCCAGTCCTTCGTCATGTTGGCGGCATACAACGGCCATGCGGAGCTCGTGACCAAGTTAGCTGCCGCAGGCGGAAACGTGAACCTGCTCAATGACCGCAATCAATCCCCGCTGGCAGGCGCAATTTTTAAGAAGGAAGATGCGGTGATCGAAGCCCTCTTAGCAGCCGGTGCCGATCCGCAGGCCGGCCAGCCTAATGCCTTGGATTCTGCCCGCATGTTCGGCCGCGAAGATTTGATCGAGCGCCTTTCATGAGCTGGTCCGCGTTTGCGTTCCTCATCGCCATGAACATGGTGGGCGCCCTCGCGCCGGGACCAGACATCGTACTGGTGACCCGTTACGCCACCCGCTCGCGCAAGCATGCGGTTGCGGCCGTCACGGGCACTCAGGTCGGCGTGCTTTTCTGGTGCACGCTCACGGTGTTCGGCGCGGCGGCGTTGCTGACCGCATTCCCGGGGCTGCTCCGCTTCATTCAGGGCATCGGCGGCTGCTTCCTCATCTGGATGGGCCTGCAGAATGTTCGCACGGGCCTGGCGCAGCGCAAACAGCCGGCGTTGAACCTAGATGAGGCAGTATCGCGGTTGGGTAGTGTCAAGCAAGTCTTCCGCACAGGGCTTTTCACCAACCTTTCGAACCCGAAGATCGTGCTCTACTTGGCGGCGATGATCGCGCCTTTGCTGCCGCCGCACCCGCCGCTGTGGCTGGCCGCGGGGCTCGTGCTGAGCATGGGCATTTCCAGCTACTTGGTCTTCGTGACCGTTGCAACGGTGATTTCCACCAACGCTATCCGACGCCGCCTTCTTGCCGCCGGACCCATCATCGACATCGCTTCGGGTTGTTTCTTCGCCGTGGCCGGTGTGGGCCTAATTATTGCCGCTATAACAGGCTAAGTTGCTGCGGCGCGAAAAGCTCTGCCACCCACTGCGACCACGCCACCACGGTTTGGGCGCGGCGGGGAAGCGTAGAACCAGAGATATTCAGGTCGGCCGCCTCCATGATGGCCACGGCTTCTTCCTTGCTCAGCATGCGCTGCTTCTCAGCCACGGCGGCCACCATCTCGTGGAAGACAGGCCGGCTAGCTAGCACCTCGATGAGCTGTAGGTTGCGCCCGTCGCGGGTATCGGCCAGCTCGATTCCCTCGACCAGCTCATCCTCGATGCGCATCAGGCCCAAGTAACGGCCGGCATTCAAGTAATAGTCAGCCTGACGGTGGCTAAACCCAAAGCGCTCGGGAATCTCCGCCTTGGGCAGTGGCAGCATTTCCCAGAGGCTGACCACGCGCGCAAAGGAATCGGCCTGGGGAAAAGGAATCTCCGCCTCGCGTGGGCTGCTACGCCGTAGGACCGCCTTGACGGATTCGGTGTTGAGCTCGGATTCGCCGAGCATATAACGTGCGGCGGCCTCGAGCTGGATGCTGCGGAAATCCTCCGCATCGCTGAAACGATAGCGATACAGGTGGAAGATGCCGTTGGAATAGACCAGGTATACCGGCACAACTTCCTTTCCCAGCTGTTGGCTAAAGCGCCGGAAAGGCAGATAAAGCTGGCGAATGTTGAAATCGGGCGAGATGTGATTCTTGCACTCGATGAGCACCAGGCACTCGGGCGCCTCAAACCCGCCGTCTATTTCCATCTGCGCACGGTCCACCACGAGCTCCTCGCCGCGCAGGCGCATGCTGACGGTGCCGGTGGACATGCGCCCGGCCACGGTGGCATGCAGCTTATCGACGCCCAGGAAATCCTGCAGCACTCCCGCAATCACCGCGGCATTGAGCACGAGGGTCTCGGAGCTTAAATTGTCGAAGTCAAGCGATTCAACCCCTTGCGGAACGGGCAGCGTCTTAAGCGGCGTCACGGTCTCCGGAAAAGGCTCGTAGACGTCGAAGTTGCCCACGACGTATCCATCGCGCCGGATGGGGAAGATGCTTAAATTATGCTCCTGGAAAATCTCCGGGCGGGAAGCGGAAAAGTCATGTTTGGCCAGAAGGCGCGGCTCTCGGCCGCCCTTTTCTTTGAGCTGTTTGGCGCTAAATTCCACGAAGCCTTCGCGTTCGATGCGTGCCAAGGTCTCAGCGTCGAGGATGCGCTGCCATGCGACGTCGTTAAGCCGCGCCATAGTTACGCACCAATACTTCGTCGACTTTGCCGCGCTTGGATGCCACGGAATTGATGGCGCGGGTGGCCCCTACGATGTCTATCTCGTAGGCGGAATAGATCTCCTGGATGAAATCCGTGGCGGAGTTCGATAGCAGGAACTTCACGCCGGCTGCGTCGAGTTTGTCGCAGACTTCCTTAAGGCGGAGCTGATCCTCGCGGCCGAAGCCACCGGACTGATACCCGGTGAAGTTGCTTGTGGGATTGACTGGGTCATAGGGAGGATCGAGGTAGACAAAGTCCCCCTCTTTGGCGTCTTGCAAGATGGCGGCATAGTCACCGGTGTGGAAGGAAACCTCGTTGTCATTGAGGTACCTCGATACCCCGCGCAGGGTCTCTTCGTCACAGATAGCGGGGTTGGCGTAGCGGCCGAAGGGGGAGTTGAACTGCCCGGCATTATTGACGCGGTAGAGGCCGTTGTAGCAGGTCTTGTTCAGGTAGATGGTGCGCGCGGCGCGCTCGGTGCGCGTCATGTGTGCGAAGGAGGAATCGCGGTCTTTGCCGCGCATCTCGTAGAAGAAGTCTTCCTCGTTGGGGTAGGTGCTTAGCAATGAGATGAGTCCGTCAACATCGTCGCGCACGGTCTCATAGACGTTGATGAGCTCAGAGTTGAGATCGTTGACCGTGGCCTTTTCCGGGGTCAAAGAAAACAGCACCGCGCCGCCGCCCAAGAAGGGCTCGTAGTAATGGTTAAACACCGGCAGGGCAGCGTGGATTGCGGGCAGGAGCTGGCGCTTTCCGCCGACCCACTTGAGGAGCGGCTTGATGGTGTGCTGCTTGGCAAGACTCATAGCTCAAAATCCTAGCGTGCCCACCGGACACGTTCGAAAATCAGTGCGGATCTTTCGGATTGGAGATTAAAAAAATGCCCTCCCTCTTGCGAGGAAAGGCATTAACAGTCAGGCTTTAAAAAGCTTAGGCCATCTTGTTGAAGGCGTTAGCCATACCGGACTTCTTGTTGGCAGCCGTGTTGCGGTGGAAGACACCCTTGGACACGGACTTGTCCAGTGCGCGGGAAGCAACGCGGAGCTGCTTCTCCGCACCTTCCTTGTCGCCTGCGGTGACAAGCTCGCGGAACTTGCGGATCTCGGTGCGGACTGCGGAACGAACAGCCTTGTTGCGCTGACGTGCCTTCTCGTTGGTGAGAATGCGCTTCTTCTTGGACTTGATGTTTGCCATTTGAATTACCTCTTGGAATCGAAAGTGATTGAACTGCAACCAACCTGCCGGACATGTCCTGCATCTGAATTAATGCGCGGCGTTGATGTTCGATGAGCGGACCCAAGGTCCTGACCGCCCCGACCAACGCGCCCGGAAAGTAAGTAACCTAGAAGAAGTTAGCAGGAGCTGGGGTAAAACCCAAATCACGCCCAGTGATAGCGGGAACGCAAACGGTTGGCGATGCGCTCAAAGCGGCGCTCCGGGAAAAGAGTGCCTTGGCGGCGGCATTCTTCCTCAGAGATTTCGAGGATGCGATCAAGGCGTACCCAGCACTGCCTGCCGCTTTCGTCCCACTCGCCAGTGCCGATGTCGAGCCATTCTTCCTCGTGCGCGTGGTTTGGATTTGGGGAGATCAAAAGCCCCAAAACAGTGGTGCGCGTGCGGGAGATGATGAGCACGGCGCGTTCGTGCGGCGGTGATTGCTTGCCGTCGGAAGGCGCCCAGACCCACACCACCTCGCCGGAATCGGCCTGGCCATCCATGTCAGGGGAGAAGCAAACGGTGCGCGGATGCGAGGAGGTGGTTTCGATGCGAATCTTTGCTGCTTTGCGGGGTTCACGGTGCTCAGCAGCATTATTCATGCCTAGCCTGTTGGATATGTGAGCAAGGCCGACGTCGACTGGCTCGCGTTCTGCGATGCCAAGCGCCTGCCTTAAGCGGGTAAGTGGGTTGCCGCTAGTCATGTCGACTATTGTAGACGCATGTCTAAAAACTTTGCGGCCACTACGTTTACGGATCTTTCCCAGATTCGAAACTTCTGCATTATCGCCCACATCGACCATGGCAAGTCGACGCTGGCTGACCGCATCCTGCAGTTCTCGCAGGTCGTTGACGCGCGCGACATGCGCGATCAGTACCTCGACAACATGGATATCGAGCGCGAGCGCGGCATTACCATTAAGGCGCAGAACGTGCGTCTGCCCTGGGTTCCGCGCACCGGTGAGCATGCGGGCGAGGAGTTCGTCATGCAGATGATTGATACGCCGGGCCACGTGGACTTTACTTACGAGGTCTCCCGCGCGCTCGAGGCATGTGAGGGCGCTATTTTGCTTGTCGACGCCGCCCAAGGCATCGAGGCGCAAACCCTCGCCAACCTTTATCTGGCGATGGAAAATGATCTGGAGATCATCCCGGTCCTCAACAAGATTGACCTCCCCGCTGCGGATCCGGAGAAGTACGCCCTCGAGATCGCCAACATTATCGGCTGTGAGCCGGAGGACGTCCTGCGCGTGTCCGGCAAGACGGGCGAGGGCGTCGAGGAGCTGCTCGATAAGCTCGTGGATTTGGTGCCAGCGCCAACCACGGATGCGCCTGCCGACGCCCCCGCGCGCGCCATGATTTTCGACTCCGTCTATGACACCTACCGCGGCGTCGTTACGTATATCCGCATGATGGACGGCAAGCTGACCCCGCGTCAGAAGGTCACCATGATGTCCACGGGTGCTAATCACGAGCTGCTGGAGGTGGGTATCGTCTCGCCGACCATGCGCAAGTGCGAGGGCTTGGGCCCGGGCGAGGTTGGTTACCTGATTACGGGCGTGAAGAATGTGCGTGAGACCAAGGTGGGTGACACCGTTACCTGGGCAACCAACGGCGCCGAGGAGCCGCTGAAGGGTTATGCGGACCCGAACCCGATGGTCTATTCGGGCCTTTTCCCAATCTCCCAGGCGGACTTCCCAGACCTGCGCGACGCACTGGAAAAGTTGCAGCTTAACGACGCCTCCTTGACCTTCGAGCCAGAGACCTCCGTTGCTCTGGGCTTTGGCTTCCGCTGCGGCTTCTTGGGCCTTTTGCACATGGAAATCACGCGCGACCGCTTGGAGCGCGAGTTTGGCTTGGACCTGATTTCCACCGCGCCTTCTGTTACCTACCGCGTGGTTGCAGAAGACGGCGCTGAGTCCCTCGTGCACAACCCTTCGGATTGGCCGAGTGGCAAGTTGCGCGAGGTCTACGAGCCAATCGTGAAGATGACCATCATTGTGCCGGAGCAGTTCGTGGGCCCAACCATGGAGCTGTGCCAGTCCAAGCGCGGCCAGATGGGCGGCATGGACTACCTCTCTGAAGACCGCGTAGAGCTGCGCTACACCATGCCTTTGGGTGAGATTATCTTCGACTTCTTCGACATGCTGAAGTCTCGCACCAAGGGTTATGCTTCGCTGAACTATGAAGAGGCTGGGGAACAGCTGTCTGATCTGGTCAAGGTGGATATCCTGCTCAACGGTGATCCGGTCGACGCCTTCTCTGCCATCGTTCACCGCGATTCGGCGCAGTGGTACGGCAACAAGATGACGAAGAAGCTTAAAGAGCTCATTCCGCGCCAGCAGTTCGAGGTTCCGGTCCAGGCCGCCATTGGCTCCAAGATCATTGCGCGTGAGAATATCCGCGCTATGCGCAAGGACGTCCTGGCGAAGTGCTACGGCGGCGATATTTCTCGTAAGCGTAAGCTGCTGGAGAAGCAGAAGGCTGGTAAGAAGCGCATGAAGTCCATCGGTTCGGTATCTGTTCCGCAGGAAGCGTTCGTGGCGGCGCTTTCTACCGACGGTGAGGGCTAATACTGCGCTTATCGACGTCCCCGGGGCTGGGGCAGCCGGGGGACTAATTTTTCGAACACTCTTGCGGATGTCCGGGGTGTATTATATCTTGGGTTTGTACAGCTTGGAGGGGAAGCTGACCGGCATCGCCGGATAATAGAAAATAAACCTAGGAGACTTCGATGGACGGACCTTACTTCGCTCCACTGAATCCAAAGAACCAGGCCGGGCAGGCTTTTACGGAAAGCAATCGCCTCAACTGGCTCGCACTGCAATCGATCATTCCACAACCTGGCGACGACGCTGACCTAGCCTTCAACGACGTCTCACGCAGCCTCGGCATCACTTCCTATAAAGCCGAACATCTTTACTACGGCATCCGCAAACTTTCTTTTCTACCGAAACTTACTCGTCTCAATAAGCTCGATTGGTTCCTTGATTTTGACCGAATCCTCGCCGTCGGCAGGGCTCTACAAGGCGTCGAGGAGCGTGTCCTGCCTCATGTCGACGACGCCTTGGAGGAATTGTTTACGCCCAGCCGCGCAAACCAGCGCCTGCCGGAGGCTTCGCGCATCCGCAGCGTAATTTCTGATGTCCTTTCTTTGCACAATTGTTTGAAGGGCGAAGACGAAGAAGAACGTGACCGCTATAAACTCGAGCGTCATGCAGGCCGCGGGGAGTTTACCGCCAACCTTGACGCCGTGACCGCCGAAAAAATCGATCGCGTCGTCCGCAAACGCGCCGCGGACGAAGGAATTTCCTTCGCTCGCGCACTTGCTTCCTGCGTGCTCGAGCCAGTTGAGCAAAAGGTCGTGATTAACCTGTTCCAGCAGGCAGAAACCACCCTCGCGTTTGCTCCGGGCTATGGCTACGTTATCCCGCCTGCAGATGCCTCCTATCGCAACATCACGCCAGCACAGACCGAGACTTATCGTCCCACCGCCGGCATTCGCGCCTTCGTGGAGGCCCGCGATGGAACCTGCCGCGGCCCGGGATGCAGCAAGCCAGCCCACCGCAACCAGCTCGACCACCGCGTTCCCTATGGCGAAAATGGCCCAACTTCCACCGATAACTTGGTCAGCCTCTGCCAGCACTGTCACAACATCAAGACTGATGGCCGTGCCTTCTACATCATGGACCCAATTACCGGGGAGATTTATTGGCTCTTCGAAGACGGCCGCTGGGAATCCAATTCTCCAGAGGGCGTGCTCGTGCCAGACACCGCGAACTGGCGCCAAACCGTTGCCCAAAGGATGGAAGCCTGGGAAGCGAGAGGAGGGGTACTCTCCTTTGCTTGATACGGGGTAGGTCCCATGTAGGCTCGATGGTCAAACCCGGGAAGGATTGATTCATGGAACCCATTAAGAAGAAGGCACCTCGCCAAGGCCAGCAGCTTCCACCGTTGCCAGTTACCGCTGCCAAGATTGGTGAGCGCACTGCCAGTGAGGTGTTCTTGGAGGAAGGCCAAAAGCTTTTACCGCAGCTGCAGGAATTCCGGCGGGATATGCACCAGAACCCGGAAATCGGGCTCGAGCTTCCACGGACACAAAAGAAGGTTCTCGAGGCGCTCAAAGGCCTGCCGTTGGAGATTCAGGTCGGTCAGGATTTAAGCTCCGTGGTCGCGGTCCTTCGCGGCGGCAAGCGCGGCCCACGGCCGGTTTCTGTGCTGCTGCGCGCGGACATGGATGCCTTGCCGGTCCGTGAGCAGACGGGCGATCCTTTCGCTTCCACCAACGGCTTGATGCACGCGTGCGGCCACGACCTTCACACCGCGGGGCTCATCGGAGCGGTGAAGTTGCTGTGCGCGCAGAAGGAGCACTTGCTTGGCGACGTAACATTCATGTTCCAGCCCGGCGAAGAAGGCCCCGGTGGTGCGCTCCCGATGATCGAAGAGGGCGTCCTCGATGCGGCGGGGCGTCGTCCGATTGCCGCTTATGGCTTACATGTCGGCCCGCAGGACCGTGGCACTTTCCACCATATTTCCGGGCCCATGATGGCATCATCGTCGAATCTGAAGATCACTGTCTATGGCAAGGGCGGCCACGGTTCGCGGCCGCATGACGCCATCGATCCCGTCGCAGCACTGGGGGAGATTCAGATGGCCTTGCAGGTTGCACTGACTCGCCGCTTCGATGCTAACGAGCCGATCGTCATCACGGTGACTAATCTGCGCGCTGGCGACGGCGCCATTAACGTCATCCCTGATCACGCCATGCTCGGCGCCACAGTGCGCGTGCTGCGCGACGAAAAGATTGAGCAAGTGCGCCAGATGGTTGTGGAAGTGGCCAGTTCTGTCGCGGCGTCGCATAGATGCACCGCAAAGGTGGATTTCGAGGTTCTGTATTCCGCAACCAAAACCAACCCGCGCGAGAATCAATTTGCCGCGACGCTGTGGGGTGGCATGTTCGGAGCAGAAAATGTCATTCCGATGGAAACACCCATGATGGCTTCGGAGGACTTCGGCGGCGTACTAGCGCAGGTACCTGGCACCTTCATGTGGTTCGGCACCGTCAATCCGGATACCCCGGAGCACCTGCGCGAGTGGAATCATTCGCCGCTGGCAAGGTTCGATGATTCGGTGCTCGGTGACCAAGCCGCAGCACTCGCCGCCGTAGCCTTTGAGCGCTTGGCTGCCGAAGACGCGCATCCTTCGCCGGCAACAAGAGTGATGCGCTCTGCGGTGGAGGGCGTTGAGTAGTACAAGATTGCCGAGATAACAATGCAGGTCAATGCGCTGAGCAGGGTTTGGCCCCACCCCACATTCTCAGCGTTAACGTCCACATAGCCCAAGATGCCAGCAGTAAAGAAGACGAAGTTATTGCACGCATGAATCACGCATCCGTACTCGATCCCGTTCGTCTTCACTGTGAGCACGTTTAGGCAGACGGCGAAGACAAAGATGTCAACAAGCCCGATCCAGTTATAAGTATGGCCTGCCACAAATAACGGAACCGAGGGCAAATAGGCCAACCACGGCGAGCGCAGCCACCGGCCGAATACCTGGGGAAGCAGACTGCGAAAGATAACTTCCTCCGTCACTGACTGCAGCGGCACCAAGATGACCGCCAGCCCCAGCATCAATAGAGCGTTTGGAGCAGGGGAGAATCCATTTCGGAGAATCGGAAGAAAGCTCAACAGCGTAACGGGCAACGACACGAGAAGGGCGCGCCGGGCATAATGCCACCGAAACCGACCATCGCCTGACCACACCTTACCGGGCCGGCGTCGGCAAAAGGCGCCTGGGAGGAACACAATGATGGAGAGCATCATGATGCAAAAAGGTAGCGGCGCGTTCATGTCGTCGAGATTTGAGTCTGGCGCGAAAAATGCGTAACCGATCATGAGCGCGACGAAGAGTACGGCGCTCAGCACCGCCCAAAAGAAGAAGTAAAGGATCGGGCGTTTTAAACAGCGATGAAAAGTCATGACTAAACAGTCGCTGGTAATTAATCATCCTTAAGAATGAGTTTGCGGCCTTTAAGGTATGAATCATGACTAGGAACCGTTGGCAGGTAGCTTTCATCGTCGTGCTCTGCGTCCTAGGCGGGTGCTGCTTTGGACTGATCGGTATCGGCATCGACTTAGAAGACATGGGGTTGCCCAACATCGAGCCGCAAACCGATAGAGCCTATGCCGGCTTCGTTTGCTTGAGTTTCATCGCCGGGATGGTTTCGTGGGGTTTGCTGCCATGGGCCATTTCTCATGATCCGCGGGAGCTGGAGAAATCTGACTTCCCAGGAACGCGGAAGACCATCGTCTGCGGGGTTGCCGTGATTGCTTGCGGCTTTTCTTATTTTGCCGTGCTATCTCAGCTGGTGGCCATGGTGTCCATGACATCGCGGAGGTCCGTGAAGTGGTCGGTGGCGGCAGTTGTGGCGTCGCTTAGCTATCTCGCTGTCTATCCTCTCAACCCTGCGAGTGAGTTCGAAGGCTGGTTGGAATTTGGCATCGTTCCAGTACTCGTAATCGTGCTTCTGATCGGCATGCAGCGCGGCAAGAACCGCGAGAAGCAACAGAATCTACAGCGCGAAATTCGGGAAGAGATAGCGCGTGACATGCACGATTCACTGTCACATCGGTTGTCGCTGATTGCCGTGCATGCAGGGGCATTGTCTTTTCAGAATGGGCAGGTTCCCAAGGAGTATTCCGCGGCGGCGGAGACGATTCGCCAAGAAGCGAATGCTGCAGTACAGGATCTGCGCGCTGTGCTTTATGCTCTGCGGCAGGAGGCAGCAGAAGATCCACGAGCAAGCATTGAAACGCTCATTCGAGATGACAACGTTAAGCTGCTCTATTCCACTGATCCAGGCATAGTAGAAAGGCTCGATACCTTAGGCCAGCACACGTTGTATCGAGCGGTCCAGGAGGCAGCCACCAATGCCCGCAAGTACGCGCGGGGAAAGCCGGTGCTTTTCGACGTCGCCAAGCGCGGCCCCAATCTCGTACTCACCGTAACCAACGCGCATACGGGCCCAGTGGGGCGTGGTTTTGGGCTGCGGGGTCTGGCTGAGCGCGCGGAACTTATCGGAGGAGAATTTCGGATGCTGGAGGGAGATGAATTCGGATGGGAATTGCAGCTGCCGACGAAGCGCTAAAGGTGGTGTTGGTCGATGACGAGGCGCTATTGCGCAGTGGCCTGCGGCTCATGCTGGCCAATGCCGGCATCAAGGTGGTGGGGGAGGCCTCTAATGGCAAGGATGCGATAGCAGTGGTGCTGGACGCGCTTCCCGACGTCGTGCTCATGGACATTCGCATGCCCGTCATGGATGGTATCGAGGCGCTGGGGAAGTTGCCGGCGTCGATTCCCGTGGTGATGTTAACCGCTTTCGATACCGACGAATTTATTGTCGATGCGCTCCAAGCCGGTGCCGTTGGATTCCTATTGAAATCGACGCCACCGGAAGCGCTTGTTGCTGCCGTTCGCGCGGCTGCGGCAGGCCAACCGATGCTCAGCCGTGAGGTACTTGAACGCCTGCTCTCCCCGCGGCCAAAGCGGAAGAACAGGCGGTTGGCGCACCTTAGCGACCGCGAGATGGAGATTGCGGAGCTGGTGGCAGATGGGTTAAGTAATCAACAGATTGCGCAGCAGCTTTTTATTTCGCTACCGACAGTAAAGACTCACGTGCAGAAGATTTTGAAGAAACTCGGCGGGACGAGCCGCGTTCACGTCGCGATTGCCGTACTTGGCGGACGATAAACCAGAGCGACGCGATCCAGATTGCCCCCACTACCACTAAAGTTGCAATGGGCAGCCAGAGGCTCTCCGGGAAGGTGGCATCCAGCGAGGGAAAGAGGTTCGTGAAGAAGTGAACCGTGACGCCGCCCATCCAACCGGCGAGTGCGCGGCCACGGGCCAAGCCATATGCCGCGATGCCGGTAAAGAGGGAGTGTGCGAAGGTGCAACTCATAAACCTGATGAGCACCCCAGTAGTTGCGCCCATGAGATCTGAGTCGAGGTCTTTCAGCGTTAGGTGTGCGATGAAGGTGCAATCCTCTACGAGCGCAAAGCCCATGCCTACGGCGATACCGACGTAGACGAAGTCGCGAGTGCGTTGGGGCTTAATGAAGTAAGTACAGATGAGCAGAACACCAATGAACTTCAGTGTCTCTTCAGTAATTGGCGCGAAGCCAGCGGCATCTAGCCACTGCAACTGCAGTTTTTCCAAGATGGTGGTGAAGTGCGAGTTGAAGAAGACAGCCGGGCCGGTGCACGCCGCGCCCCAGAGCATGCCTAGGGCCGTGCCGCGGTGGCCTCGGAACGCGAGCCAGGAGGCACAAGTCCAGATCGCCACATGGATGAGTGCAGCGATGAGGCTGGCGGTGACGTAAGACTGGTTAAACTCGAAGTGCACGGAGTAGGCGAGACCCGCGGTAGCGAGCACATAAAATAGGTATTTCATTATTTGACCTCCATTTTGTCTGCATAGCGGGCGGCGTCAGGCCCCTCGAGATGGAAGAACAGCTTCTTATCGTCGGAGTCGTACAGGACGGTTACCTTGTCGCCTTCGTCGAGGCGATAGAGATTTTTCTGAGGCTGACGTACCGGGGCATCCGAGAGGAAAGGGGTATCGAGAATATAGCGGTGCTTTCGTAGTAACGAAGTCTCAGGTTCCCCGAAGGTCTGGGCGGGGTCAGCGCCGATGGTGGTATCCCCGCATTCCCATCGGGGGGAGTCGTTAAGATATGTCGGGCTTTGCGCGCATTCCAGATCGGTGATGGCGACATCGTGGAAGGCGACGGCGCTCGTCGGGGTAGTGGGCTCAGGCAGCAGTGCGCTTGCCACAGGCACTGCCACGAAATACGCAGTAGCTGCGGCTAGGGCTGTTAATACTTTCTTGTCCATGTCTCCGACGCTACGGAGAATGGCTATGCGTTAAATCCACCCCAGGGTGGATTTGTGGCTCTAGGCCTCCTACTACTGTGGGTGGAGATGAGTACGGCACAGTCGAAGATTAAGAACTGGATTGAAAAGCAGCGGCATGCCACCTACCTCAACACGTTAAACGGGGTAACGCGGTGGCGGCGTGCCGCCATCGTCGCCGTGTGTGTGTTGGCTGATGTAGCCACGATGGGGGCGATGCTCCTGCGCTTCGACGAGCGCTCTGGCAATTCGTGGGATGATCGCATCCTTACTGAGGCCGTTATTGGGACGTCGGTGAGCATCCTCACCTGGGTCTTGCTGGCCTTTGCGCTGCGGCACGTGCCGCGGGAGTTTAGCATTTACGAACGCTATCCTGGTCCGGTCTCCGCGCTGGTCAGCGCGGTGATCATTTGCGCTTCGGCGGGACTGCATCAGTTATCACTGACAGTCTTCGTTGCCTATGTTTCTCTGGTCTCGCGAGGAAGCAAGCGCTGGACATTGGTAGCAACGGCGGTGCTCACCTTAAGTTATGGCGTCAAGGTTTATAAGCCGGACTCTTTCGAAACCGTGCCTATGGCGTTGTTCGGGTATGCCTTTTTCTGGGCCGTGTTGGTTCTATCAGGGCTGTTGATAGGCGTCGCGCGCCATAGTCGCCGCCAACGTCAGGCCACGCTGGTGGCGCGCGCGGAGCTGAATAAACAGACCCTGGAAGCAGAAAACGAAAAAGTTCGCCAGGATGAGCGCAACCGCATCGCCCGTGATATGCACGATTCGCTCTCACATCGGCTAAGCCTTATCTCTGTATATGCCGGTGGACTGGCGTACCGGAAGGATTTGCCGCCGGAGCAGGTGGCGGAATCCGCTACGACTATCCAAAAAGAGGCCGAGCAGGCGGTGACCGATCTGCGGCAGGTCATTCGCTCTTTGCGTATCGATGATCGAATTGACCCGCGCACCAGCATCGACGATCACGTAGTGCGGGCGCGCGCCGCCGGTGCCAAGGTCACGCTTGAGTACCGCGATAATTGCTTAGATAAGATTTCGACTATGGGTGTTCATACGTTGAGCCGTGCCGTGCAAGAAGGCCTGACGAATGCGCGCAAGCATGCGCCAGGGCAAAAGATTGCGATCGAGGTAGCCCAAGATGGTGCTTTGGCTCGGGTGACGATGCGCAACCGGAAGGTAGAGGGGGCGTCGGCAAGCGGCGGCGAGCATGGGCTTATCGGAATGCGCGAACGCGCACGCTTGGTGGGCGGGCGCCTAGACGTAGAAGATGGCGAAGAGTTTAGCTGGAGCCTGTATTTGCCAATGGAGGAACGATGATTTCTGCTGTGCTTGTCGACGACGAGGAGCTGCTGCGCCGCGGCATCCGTCTGATTCTAGAGGGCGCAGGCGACATCGAAGTGGTGGGCGAGGCCAGCAATGGGCGCGATGGCGTGCAGCTGATTACGCAACAACGCCCGGATATTGTGCTGATGGATATCCGTATGCCGGTCATGGACGGGATTGAGGCGGTGGCGCAGCTGAAGACGGCCGTGCCCGACATTCCGGTGGTGATGCTGACGGCCTTTGACACCGACGAATTCATCGTCGATTCCTTGCACGCGGGAGCGATGGGGTTTCTGCTGAAGGCCACAGGGCCTGAGGCATTAGTCGCCTCAGTGCGGGCGGCCGCGCAGGGCCAGCAGCTGCTTAGCCCAAAAGCGCTGCAGAACCTGCTGGCGATTCCGCATGCCCAGCCGCAAGAGCCGCTCGTCCTGGCGGATTTGAGTGCGCGCGAAAACGAGGTGGCGCAGCTGGTGGCGAAGGGGCTGGACAATACTGAAATCGCGGAGCAGCTTTATGTCTCTGTGGCCACGGTCAAGACGCACATCAAGCACATCTTGGAAAAGATTGGCGGCACGAACCGCGTGCATATCGCGATTGCGGTGCTGGAGCAGCGCTAGCTTATCCGCTAGTATCGGGGAATCAGAGTTTCTAATGGATTGGATTGCCACGAATGCAACTGCCAAATTTTGATGATTCTTCGTACGATGTCGCAGACGCCGAGTTGCTATCGGCTTTTGAGGTCTTTGAGCGCATCGAAGAGCATGTGCTCGATAAATCTCTACTTTTCGAAGTCTATTCGCGCTAGGGATACCAGTGCGTTGATGTCACCCGGAACCTCGTCCGGGTGAATTGAGCAATAATCCAAGATGAAATAGCCCGCATGCTGCAGGGCAAGGTGGCGCTGCCAGAAATCACCCACGTGTTGCGGGTGGTTGACTGCAATGGACTGGATGGAGCGGCGCTCAGAAAGCAGCTCGTACTGCAGGTCGCGGCGAGCGGCCAGGGACTCGTCGGGGGTCGAGAAAAGTAGTGCGCCCAGCAGGCTGGTGATTGCTTCCTGGCAGCGGACCTGCAGACGGTAATGGTTGGTCAGCTGGGCACGCGGCTTCCATAGCCAGAGCACCAGCAAGGAAAAGACCACCGACAGCGCGATCTCACAGATGCGGGAGAAGGCCGTGAACGCCAAGTGATCGGCCGTATGGCCCATGAGCAGCGCCAGCGGCGTGGAGAAGATGACGCAGATGGCGTAGTTCTTGACCACGAAGATCTCCGCGCAGAATTGGCAGGCAGCGAGCGCGAGCAGCAGCGTCCAGCTTTCTAATCCGAAGGACGCAATGAGGTAGAACACGCACACACCGAGCAGCGAGCCCACCATTCGCTGCAATCCGCGGATGGTGCCGGGCACGTGGTCCGGGCCCCACTGCAGAAGAAGCAGCACGGAAACTGCGCCCCAGTCCGGGCGGTCTAGGCCCAGTGCAAGGCCCACGAGCGTGGTGGCGATGGCCGCAAGCAGAATCTTTTCTACCGTTACCACCGCATGCGAGTTGCCCACCGACGCGCGGTAGATGCGGTAGCGCATCGTCGGCTTGGTGTGCGGGATGGCGGTGCGGTTTGGGTCGACCAAGGTCGGGGAGTCAGAAAGCTCATCCGAGTTGGCAGAGAGATCCAGTGACTGGTTGTGCTGCACGATGCGGTTCTGCGCGGCAAGGGCACGCTCCACGAGGTGGCCTTGTGATGCTTGGATGACGCGGCCGCCGCGGACGATACCGGCGTCGGAAAGCGCTTGCCACGTATTCGCCAGTGCAGTCTGTGCCTGATGGTGGCGTGCCAAGACGTCGGTTGTGGAGTTCTCAAAGGCGGCAGTGGCCTTCTCTAGGGTCGCGACAGTGCGGGTCTCCGGACCGTGCGGGGAATGGAAGCGAGGCAGCATGCCCAGGCAGTACGCAGCGATGACACCCGCAACGGACCACGCAGCGACCGCAAAGGGGGTGATGTCGGTGCGCGCGAGCATGGTGGAGCCGCCGCCGACCATCACCACGAAGAAGGAACCCGGCGGCGGCAGGCGTAGCGCATTCTGCAGGAAGGCGCCGAGCGCGCCAATGAAAATAGCAAAGGCCGCAGACAGCAAAAGCCACCAGTGTCCGTGGCCCGGGGCGAAGACGAGCTCACCCACCAGCGAACCAACGGTAGCGGCCAAGGTAAGGAGCACACCCGCAGTGAGAATCACCCAACGGCGGGTGCGATAGGGGTGCCCCTCGCCGTAAATGACGGACATCGCGCCTGCGGTGACCAACAGCACGGCGTCGGGGTGGCCGGTGAGGATGGCGAGCGCGCCGGGAATGGCGATGGCGAGAGCAGCACGCATCGCGCCCGGCCAGCGAGTCACCGAAGAGTTGTAGGCGGTGAAAAGCTGTAGCGGGCGCGGGCGTTGCGGTAGGGGATGCTCAATCAATTCGCTCATATCGCGGCATACGTTACTCCTGCGCAGCCTTAAGAAGCGACTTGGTATACGGGTGCTGTGGGGCGGACCATACTCCGCGTTCGACCAGCTCACCATGGTGGATGACAGTCAGACTGGAACACACTTGCTTGACCACACCCAGATCATGCGAGATGAACACCAGCGTCAGGCCGTAGCTTTCAACGAGCTTCTCAAGCAGCTCGAGGACCTGGGCGCGCACGGACACGTCGAGGGCGGAGACCGCTTCGTCGGCGAGGAGGATGTCCGGGTTGCCGATGACCGCGCGGGCAATCGAGATGCGCTGGCGCTGGCCGCCGGAGAACTCGTGGGGGAAGCGGTCCAAGGCATTCTCGTCGATGCCGACCTCCGCCAAGACTTTCGTAATCTCGGCACGCGTGACCGGTGTGGGCGAGCCCTCAGCCACGATCTTCCAGATCGGCATGCGTGGATTGAGGGAACCTTGCGGGTCCTGGAATACCATCTGCACTCGGCCTTCCACCTTCACGGACCCGGAGGTCGGCTGCTCAAGGCCGGTGATGAGCTTGAGCAACGTCGTCTTACCGGAGCCGGAGCTGCCGACGACGCCGATGCGCTCGCCCTTGCGTACTTCGAGGGAGACGTCGGAAAGCGCAGTAGTGGAGCCGTAAGCCTTGGTGACGTGGTCGAGGGAAATGACAACCTCGCCGAGCTTCGGCTCAGTGGCGGCTGGCTTGGACTGGGAGGCCGCGATGAGGTGCTTGGTGTACGGGTGCTGGGGGTTGTCCAGCGCCGCGCCGGATTCGACGATCTGGCCGTCCTGCATGACCAACGTCTCAGGGCACATGCGGCGGATGACGCGTAGGTCATGGCTGATGAACAGCAGCGCGGTGTTGTGGCGCTGGGTCAGTTCCATGATGAGATCCAGGATGTCGTCTTGCGTGGTGGCATCGAGGGCCGTGGTGGGCTCGTCGCAGATGAGCAGCTTGGGGTTGCGGGCCATGGCCATGGCAATCATTACGCGCTGGCGCTGGCCACCAGACAGCTCGTGCGGGAAGCGCGCGGCAAGGGTCGGATCGAGGCCCACCTCGTTGAGCGCCCCAGCAGACGCGCCGGCGTAGCGCAGCTGCTTGCTCACGCGCATGAGCGGGTCGAGCGCGCTCATCGGCTCCTGGAAGACCATCGCCATGCCGGCGCCGCGCAGCTTGCGCACCTGGCGGTCGCGCAGGCCCACGAGCTCGCGTCCGCCAAGCTCGATGGAACCCTCAGCGTGGAGGTTTTTTGGCAGCAAGCCCATGATGGCCAGCGCGGTCAGGGACTTGCCGGAGCCGGACTCACCGATGATGCCGAGGCTCTCGCCGGCATCCAAGGAAAAGTTCAAAGGGCCGACGAGCGTTTTATCGCCGTTGTGGATGCGAAGGTCGGTGACGGTAATCATCGCTTGCCTCCTTTCAGGCGGGGATCGAGGATGTCGCGCAGGGCGTCGCCAAGCAGGTTAAAGCCCAGCACCGTGGCGGCGATGGCAAGGCCCGGCCAGAAGGCCTGCATGGGATGGCTGGCCAGCAGGGACTGGGAATCTTGCAGCATGCGGCCCCAAGACGCGGTGGGCGGGGTGGTGCCGAGGCCCAGGTAGGAAAGGCCGGCCTCGGCGAGGATCGCGAGTGCGAAGTAGACGGAGGACTGCACGATGATAAGCGGGGCGATGTTAGGCAGGATATGGCGCACCGCGATGGTGGGCGATGGAACCTTGGACACGCGCGCCGAGGCGATGAAGTCCTGCGTGACCACCTGCAGGGTGCCAGAGCGCGCCACGCGGGCGAAGGAAGGGATTCCCGCGATGCCGATGGCGATCATGGCCGAAATCGTCGACGGACCCCATACCGCGCCGGCGATGATGGCCAGCAGCAAGGCAGGGAAAGCCAGCAGCAGATCGGAGCCGCGCATGATGAGGGAGTCGAGGATGCTATTTCGGCGCATGCCCGCCACCACACCGAGCGGAACGCCGACGAGCGCGGCAATGCCGACGGCGATGACGCCCACGAAGAGCGTGATGCGTGCGCCGACCATCAGGCGCGAGGCGATGTCGCGCCCAAAGCGATCAGTGCCGAGGAGATGCTCAGCGGAGCTGCCCGCCAGCAAATCGGGCGAGGCGATGTTCGGCGCATAAGGCGTCCAGAAAAGGGAGACCGCCGCCAGGAGGGCGGTGATACCGACGAGAACGAAACCCAACTTCTTCATCGCTTCTCCTTCAAACGCGGATCGATTACGCGGTAGGCCAAGTCGGTGGCCAAGTTGATGGCCAACGTGAAAAAGACCAACAGCATAACCAGGGTCTGCACGGTGGTGAGATCGCGGTTGGACACGGCATCGAGAAGCATGCTGCCCAGGCCCGGAATGACGAAGACGGACTCGATGACCACCGCACCCACAATCAGCGTGGTCAGCTGTAGGCCCGTGACCGTGAGCACCGGCAGGGCCGCATTGCGCAGGCCGTGGCGGCGCAGCGCCTCCGCATGGGATAGACCCAGCGCGCGGGCGGTGCGGATGTAATCCTGATCCATCACATCCACGATGGAGGAGCGCACGTAGCGGGTGAGCATCGCACCCTGCACCAAGGCCAGAGAGATCACTGGCATGATGAGTCGGGCGATAAAGCCGCCGAAGTCCTGGTCCGGCGGAATCCAGCCATTGGCCGGCAGCCAACCCAGCCGCACCGCGAAGAATGCCACCATGATGATGCCCACGAGGAAGCTTGGGATCGCGATGCCTATCTGGGTGAGTGCGGAGACGAAGCTATTGCCCGTGCGCGCCAGCCACATGCCAACCGGCACGGCGCCGGCGAGGGCCAAGAGGATCGCCAGTCCCACCAAGATCAGCGAGACCTGCGCGCGGTCAACCACCAGCGGAGTGATGTCCTGCTGGGAGGCCAGGGAGGTGCCGAAGTTTCCGCTGAGCAGGCCACCGACCCAATCGAAGTACTGTGCCAAAAGCGGGCGGTCGAGGCCCAAGGCGGTGGTCAGCTCGGCGACGGCGTCGTCGGTGGCGTTAACGCCCAGTGCCACGCGCGCCGGGTTGCCCGGGACTGCGCGCATGAGCAGGAAGATGGCGATGGAGGCTGCGAACAAGGTCACCACGAACTTGGCGAGAGCCTTGAGATAGGTCACGGTGCCTCCTTGAGATCTGCCAGCTCGATGGCGTCGGTTACCTGGTTCGGGTTCAGGCCCTCGATGCCATCGCGGTAGAGGACGATGTTGGGCATGTTCATCAGCGTCAGCGCACCGGCATCGGCCATGATCTGGTCCACGGCCTTTTCCATGCTCGCGGCGTATTTGCTCTCCGGGGCGGAATCTGCAGCGGAAAGCAGGTCGCGGGTCTTCTGTGAGTCATAGCCCAGGTAATAGTCCGGGTTGCCGAAGAGCGTCGGAATATCGCGCGGCTCCACGTGGGAGACCAGGGACATTTGGTAATCCTTCGCGCCCATGACTTGGCCCAGCCAGACGGCGGGGAACTCGGCGGATTCGAGGGTGACGTCGAAGCCGACCTCAGTTAGCTGCGAGTATAAAAGCTCAGAGACGCGCTGGGCATAGGGCAGGGTCGGCGCGGTAATCGTGATGTGCGCGCCCTCGGCGCCGGCTTCTTGCAAAAGCTCCTTCGCGCGTTGCGGGGCGTAAGGGTAATAGTCCTTCTCGTTGAACCATGGGTCGGTAGGAGGTACGGGCGCGCCGCCGGTGTCCTTGGCCAGGCCGTCCCACAGAATCTGATTCGCGGCTTTGCGGTCGACGGCATAGGCCACTGCGCGGCGCACGCGTGGGTCGTCGAAAGGCGCGGCGTTGTTGTTCATGGAAAGCAGCACCTCGCCGTTGGTGGTGCCCACGGCGGTGCGGATTCCCTCGCCCAAGTTATCGAGCAGCTCCGGGTTCTGCATCGCCCAAACCACGTCGACGCCGCCGGACTTTAGGGAATTGACCGAAGAGATTGCATCGGGGAAGTACTGGATGGTTACCTGCTCTTTAGGCACTTTGCCCCAGTAATTCTGGTGCGGACGCAGGGAGATGTATTCACCGGGCGCGAATCCGGCAAGCTCAAAGGGGCCCGTACCCACGGGCTGGGTGGCCAAATCCATGGCGTTTGGCGTCATCATCGCACCGATTGCCGTGCCCATGGACCACAGCCAACTATTCGAGTGCTTCTTCAGCTTTACCTGCAGCGTGTATTTGTCTAGTGCCGTGGCGCTTTCTACTACGTCCATCTGCTTGGAGATGCCGTTGGTCCACTTTTCCTTCACGTTGTTGATGGAATAAGCAGCGGTCTCGGCGGTGAATTCGTCGCCGTTGCTAAATTGCACACCATGGCGCAGGTGGAAGGTATAGGTGGTGTCTTTCGCATCCCAGCTTTCGGCGAGGCCTGGCACAATCTCGTCGCCCTCGATGCGTACGAGGGTTTCGTAGACGTTGCTCATGAGTGCGGCGGGGATGGCAGCTCCACCGACGTTGGTGAAATCGAGAGAGGTAGCAGCGCCGGTTGCGGCAATGGTCAGCGAATCACTGGCGGTGGGTTTGACCGCCGTGTGTCCGGCTGAGCACGCGCTTAGCGACGCCCCGAGAACCAGCGCGCTCGCTGCACGCGCTAGGTGTACTTTCTTCATGTAAGCAGGTTAAGCGTTTCGGCTCGGTTAAGCGAATGTCCCTCGGGTGGAGGGTTAGTCAGTAAGGATGACCTCGAGTGGGGAGGTGGTGCCGCGGACGTTGGTGATGCCGACCTTCATGCGATCCGCGCGCAGGAGATTGGTGGTGTACTCCACGGGGCGGCCAGCGTGATCGGAAAGCTCAATGTGGATGCGCCACAGCGGAGTGCCAGGCTCGCAGCTAAGGGCTGCTGCGTCTTCTTCGGAGGCGCGGGTAAGGGTCAGCTCGCGGTGCGCGTTATCGAATTCGACGCCTTGGGCCATCAGATGATTGTGGATGGAGCCGGAATCGGCGTCGAAGTCCAAAATGTGCTTGCCCACGTGCAGCGGGAAATACATACGCTCGATGGCAACCGGCGCGCCGTCGATGCTGCGGATGCGGTGTACAAACACCACCTGTTCGTCCTCGCTGATGCGCAGGTAGCTTGCCGCCTCCTTGGGCGCAGGGCGGCGGGCGGTCCACAGTGTCTTTTGCCCAACGTTGTAGCCGCGGCCGCTCAGCCAGTTGGTAATGGAGCAGATGGCGTCGAAGTTCTCCGCGGTGAAGCTGCCTAACACCACGGAGCGACGTCCGCGGCCGGAGCTTACTAAGCCTTCGGCGCGCAGGCTCGCAATGGCCTGGCGCACTGGGCCGCGGGAGGAGTTGAACTTCTCGCACAGTTCCGCCTCGCTGGGAAGAAAGTCACCCGCCTTGATGCTCTCGTCCTTAATGAGGCCGCGTAGATAGTCCGCGATCTTCTTGTGCTGCTGCACCCCGCGTGCTGGCATGCCTCCTCCTTACGTAGCGAAAATAGTGGAAGCCAAATAATGTAAATACTAATCAAGTTAAATCGAGCGTCTTAATTGCTCAAGCCTAGGGGCGTGTGCAGCCTTTGAAAAGCTCAGAATGTGCACAATTTTTGGGGGTGTTTAGCGGGGGTGTTTTAGTTGAGCTCCCATGCTTTTGCGAGCAGATTCATGTTCTGCAGGAGGTTGTCATGGCCGGTGGATTGTAGCGAGATCATCAGCTCGTCAGCTTGGGCTAGCTCTTGGAAATCTGCGAGGTAGTCGCGCACGTGGTCGGTGGTGCCCACGGCGCTGTATTTCATCATGCCGAGAATCTGGGCGCCCTGGTGGGAGTTCTTGATCTGCTCGACTTGCTGATCCGTTAGGTACTTGCCGCGGCCGGCGAAGGCCTTGACGCGGTTGAAGCACACCTTTTCGTACTCGGCGTCGGCAGCCTCCTTGGTATCGGCGGCGGTGACATTGACGCCTGCGATGACATAGGGCTCGCTAAGGGCCTCGGAGGGCTGGAAGTTATTGCGGTAATAGGCCGTGGCCTGGCGCAGGTGCGTGGGCGCGAAGTGGGAGGCGAAGGCATAGGGCAGGCCGTACTTGGCGGCCAGCGACGCGCCGAACATGGAAGAGCCCAAGATGTAGAGCGGCACGTGGGTGTTTACGCCGGGAATGGCCTGCACGCCAGGAACCAAGGACTTGCCGGAGAAGTAGCCCTGCAGCTCCTTAACGTCCTCGGGGAAGCGCTCTGCTGCGTGGGCGTCGCGGCGCAGTGCGCGGCCCAGGGTGTGCATGTCGGTGCCAGGCGCGCGGCCTAGGCCGAGATCGATGCGGTTGGGGTAGAGCTCGGCCAGGGTGCCGAATTGCTCGGCCACGACGTAGGGGGCGTGATTGGGTAGCATCACGCCGCCGGCGCCAAGACGGATGGTGTTGGTCTTGGCGCCGATGTGGGAGATGAGCACCGCGGGCGACGAGGAAGTGATCGTCGGCATGTTGTGATGCTCGGTGTACCAAATGCGGGAGTAGCCGGCCTTCTCTGCAACTTGTGCAAGCTCGACGGAGCGGGCCATCGATTCTGCGGCGGTCTCGCCTTCGTAGATGGTGCAGAAGTCAAGCAGGGAAAGCTTTGCGCGGTTGGTCACTAATAGTCCTTAAGTTGCAGGTTGGAAAGTGCTCTTATTTCCAACGCTACGCCCGGACTATTTATTTCGCTGTGCGAAGTCGATGCCCATGCCGATGAGGGCTGCAATCGCCGTCGGCGCGAACCAGCCCAGACCCACGGCCTGGCCCGGTGAGATGTCCAGCAGCGGCTGGATGCCTGCGAGCCAGCCTTGGCCCGCCAGGACGGACAGCGCAGACCAGATGACCGAGGTCCACAGCGCGAGCAGGAAGGCCCAGCGGAAGCGCACGGCATTCTTGACCACTGGCTGCAGCAGCGTCAGTGCAATCAGGGTGATGGCCGGCGGGTATAGGAAGGTGATGAATGGAACTGCGATGGCCAGGACGGTCTCCAAGCCCTGGAAAGCAAAGGCGATGGACAGCAGGGTAAAGAGCACGGCCCAGAAATGGTAGGTGGTCTTTGGAACCAGCTGCACGAAGAACTCAGAGGTGGCGACGATAAGGCCGACCGCGGTGGTCATGCACGCCAGGATGACGATGGCGGAGAAGACTGCCTGGCCGATGTCGCCCATGGTGGAATTCGCGGCGTCGGCAAGCAGGGTGGCGCCGGATTCATAGCTCTGACCGTTCGGGATGGTCTGGCCGATCCAGCCCAGGCCGAGGTAGATGGCGGCCAGCAGGCCGCCGGCGATAACGGCGGCGGTGATGGTGCCGGAAACCACCGGCTTGCCTTCCTTGAAGCCCTTGGACTTCAGGGAAGTGACGATGACGATGGAAAAGGCCAGGCCAGCGATGGCGTCCATGGTGTTATAGCCTTCGAAGAGGCCAGTGACCATGGCGGAAGAAGTGTAGTCCTCCGAAGGGGTGGCCGGGACGCGTTCGGCGCCGAAAGAGGCCAGGGTGATCAGGACGAAGAGCAAGATAACCAGCGCTGGGGTCAGGAACTTGCCCAGGGTGTCGATGATGCTATTTGGCTTCCACGACAAGACGAGTGCCACGAGGAAGAAGATGATGTTGTAGGTGACGTTGGCGCCGAAGCCTTCCCAGCCGAACAGCGGGGTGATGGCGGTTTCCATGGAAACTGCGCCGGTGCGTGGCAGCGCGTAGAAAGCACCGATGGCCAGGTAAGCCATGGCGGAGAATACGATGCCGAAGAATTTGCCGCCGTGGTTTCCGATATCGCGCACGGACTGACCGGAGATGGACACGGCGACGACCGCCAGGACTGGCAGCAGCACGCCGGCCGCCAAAAAGCCCAGGATGGCCGGCCAGAAATTGGTGCCGGAGGCTACGCCGACCATGGGTGGGAAGATAAGGTTGCCGGCGCCGAAGAACATCGAAAAGAGCATCAGCGAGGCCACCACGATGGTGGTGACGGAGCCGCCCTTTTTGCCGGTCGGAGTCGCAGGTGTTTGTGTTTGTGTTGTCATATCTTCCCTCTGGTTTCCCACTATTTGGGATAATTGTCTCATAACACGTTATACGGTGGAGGGAAGTCTGGCAAATTTCTAATTGTTATTAGAAAACCTTCTCCAAACGGTCTAGTGCTTCTTCCAAGATCTCGCGAGAAGTCGCGAAATTCAAACGAGCATGGTGGCTGCCGCCGGTGCCAAAGGTCTCGCCCTCGTTGAGGGCCACCTTCGCGTTCTCGCGCAGCCACTTCGCCGGCTGGGGATTATCACCAATCGCGGTGTCCTGGAAATCGAGCCACAGCAGGTAAGTTGCCTGCGGAACGGTGGTTTTCAGCCCCGGTATGCGCTTTGGTAGTTCCTCGACGAGCCAATCGCGGGTCTGCCGCAGATACTCCATCTCCTGGTTTAGAAACTCATAGTCGCGGTAGGCGGCCTCGGCTGCCAGCACGCCTAAAGTTCCAGTGCCATCCTTGGCCACGCCGTTCAAGCTATTCCAGGTGGCAACGTCGCTGGCGTTGGAGAAAAGGATCTGCGCGCACTTTAGCCCCGCAATATTCCACGCCTTGGACGTAGCGGTCACGGTGATGGTGCGCCGTGCGCCGGCCTCGCCCAAGGAAGCGACCGGAATGTGCTTGCCCTCGTAGACCAGGGGAGCGTGGATTTCGTCAGCGAGGATGCGCGCGTCATATTTTTCCGCCAGTGCCACCAACTTAGTGAGATAGTCTTCCTCGAAGACGATGCCCAGTGGGTTGAAGGGATTGGCCAGCAAGATGGAGCCGGCGCCCTGCTGGAAGGCGCGCTCGATGTCTGCAAGATCGAGGGTGGTCTCAATCTTTTCGCGGCCGGCGGCTTCTGGCAATTCCAAAAGCGGCGGGTAGGAAGGAACCGGAACCACCACTGGGGAATCGGGCCGCGTGAAGTAGTTCAGCGCCAAGAAAAGGCCCCGGACTACATCGCCGATCCAGAAAATCTGCCGCGGGTTGGGGCGCCAGCCGTAGCGCGTCCCATAAAAGTCAGCCACGGCGTCATTAAGCCCGGCCGACTTCGGCGAGGGGGTGTAGCCAAAGGCCTCGGCATCCACGGCGCGCTGGATTGCATCCTTGACCGCAGGAGAAGTTTCAAAATCGGACTCTGCAATCCACAGCGGCAGTACGTCATCGCCGTACACCGTCCACTTCCGGGTGCCGCGGGCTTGTAACTTTTCTAGTGATGGAAACTGCATAAGCCCCACACTAGCGCGGGGCAAAAGCAGGCAACAGGATTATTATTCTTCCGTCGCAGCGGCGGTGTTTTCGACGAATCCGTAGCGCTTCAAACGCTCACGGTCTGCACGCGAGCTGGACTGGGTAAGGCGCAGCAGCTCGGCGTAGATGCCGCCGGACTGGGACAACTGCGCCGGCGAACCAATCTCATCAATGCGGCCGTTATCCAGGGTGATGATGGTATCCACGTCGGCGATGGTGGACAGGCGGTGGGCGATGATCAGCGTGGTGCGATTCTTCATCAGCTCATCCAGGCCTGACTGCACGGCGCGCTCGGCCTTGGTATCCAGCGCGGAGGTGGCCTCGTCCAGGACCAAGATCGGCGCGTCCTTGAGCATCGCCCGCGCCACGGCAACGCGCTGTTTCTGTCCGCCTGAAAGCTTTAGGCCGCGCTCGCCAATGACGGTGTCATAGCCCTGCGGGAAAGCCTCGATGAAGTCGTGAGCATTGGCGCGCTTGGCGACGTCGATTATCTCCTGCTCGCTCGCACCGGGCTTGCCGTAGGCGATGTTTTCGCGGATGGTGCCCGAGAACAGATAGGACTCCTGGAAGACCACGCCGACAGAGGCGCGCAGGCGCGCGGCCTTGAGCTCATCGACGTCGTGGCCCAGCACGCTAAGGCGGCCCGCGGTGGGGTGGTAGAGGCCGAGCAGCAGATTGACCAGCGTGGACTTGCCGCCGCCAGATTCGCCGACCAAAGCCACCTTGTGGCCTTCCTCGGCAGCAAAGGTGATGTTTTCGACCACGGGCTTGTCTTCTTCATAGGAAAAGGACACGTCCTGGAAAGCAAAGACCGGCTTGCCCGGCGTCGGCTCCAAAGGCTGAACCGGATTGAGGTCAAGCACCGGGGCGTCGGAAGCCGTGGTGGCCTCGATGAGGCCCTTGTTCGCCGTCGGCTCGAAGTTTTCCTCCATGACCTTGAAATAGTCCTTGGAACCGGCGATGGCGCGCTGGGCCGTGTCCACAATCCAGCTCATCATGAACACCGGCTGCTTGGCCAGGTTGACCAGCTGCAAGATCATGACCATATCGCCGATGCTGAAATGGCCATGGAGGGTGCGCCAGAACACGATGGCGTAGATGCCCAAGAAGATGAGGGACATGGCCACGCCGCGCAGGGTATCCATGGAGTGCCACCAGCGCGACTGCGGCTTGGTGGTATCGACGATGCGGCGGTAGAGCTTGCCGAAGCTATCGAGCTCGCGCACCTCCGCCACGAAGGACTTGGTCACTTTAACCTGGCCGATGACCTCAGCAAAGCGGCCATTGGCCTGGTCCACATCGGCATTCTTTTTCCCCTCGTATTTTTGCCAGCGCGTCGAGGTCATGGCGGTAAGCCACATGTACAGCGGAAACAGCAGCGCGAGCAGGATGGCCAGCGGCCAGTAGTAAATGCCCATGATGACCAACACCGCGATGGCCTGAATCAGCATGGTGAAGAAGTTGTTGGAGAAGGACTGCACAAACTGCGTGATATTGGAGATTGAGCGATCCAGCCGGGCGATGATGGTGCCGGTGACCTGATTGTCGTAGTAGGCCTGCGGCACGGAAAGCAGCTTGGCAAAGTAGCGAGTGGACAGGATCTGACGCAGGCGCGCCACCATGACGTCGCCGATATAGCCGCCGACGTTTTTGATTAGGTTGCCCAGGGCGTCGGCAGCAAACAATGCGATGACCAGCCACATGACGGTGCGCAGGGCGCTTTCGGCCGGGGTGTTGCCCTGCAAGGACTCAACGATGGCGTCGGTTGCCTCGCGGACCAAGAAGGGCGAGATGAGCGAGAGCACCGCGGTCACCGTGGCGGTGGCAAGCACTCCCAAATAAAAAGGCCACAGCGCAGAAGCACTGCGAGTAATGCGCAAGATGGAGTTCATAAAGCTAGCTAGCGCCTCTCAATTCTGAGGTAGGGGTGAGAAAGATTCGAGAAGGAACAGTATGCCACCTGTACGGCAATAAACACTGACTAGGTTAAGGTATTAAAGAAAAGTTTTGATCCGTCCCAAAAGCAAAAAGGAATTCGCGGTGAATAGGTCTCTGAAGTTGATTGCTGCTGTGGCAGCAATCGGTACCCTTGCCTCCGGTTGTGCCATCCTGCAGCCAGAGGAAACCGGATTGGGCGAAGACATCGTGGTTTCTAGCTCGGAAGAGCCGCCTTATGAGCCCAAAGATGTAGACAACAAGGAGATCTCCTCCGACTTGGGCGCCAAGGTCAAAGACGATGGCTTGAACGTCGAGTGGGATCTGCAGGGCGTATACAGCGACTCCGTGCAGGGATCCGTGGTGACCGTCCGCGTGCACAACCTGAATGACACCGCATTGCCGCCTGATGCCATCGAAGAGCCCGTCCTAGAGCGCGCTGACGGCAATGGCGGTTGGTCCAAGATTGAGCTTTTGCCTTATGACCCAGAGGCCAACGCCGACGTAGCCGCGCCGGGCCTGGACCTGCCTCTGGGCGCGGGTGCTTCGACGAACCTGCAGTACCGCTTCAACGTCACCCCGGGCAACCTCTGGAATGCCCGCTTTAGCATCGGCAATGTCACCTACGTGGGAGACCTCAACCTATGACAGAACTCGTAGTCCTCGCCGGCCCCGACGGACTACCTGCCGGAACAGCTGATAAAGCGGCCGTTCACACCACGGATACCCCGCTGCACTTCGCGTTTTCTGCGTGGGTTATAGCAGGCGGCAAGGTGCTTGTGACCCGCCGCGCACTGGCAAAGCAGACCTGGCCTGGCGTATGGACCAATTCTTTTTGTGGCCATCCAGCGCCGGGGGAGGACAACGTCTCGGCGGTGTTGCGACGGGCGCACTTCGAGCTGGGCATCCACGCGGAGGCGGACCAGGTGCGCGAGGTTCTACCGGATTTTTCTTATCGGGCCGTTGATTCCTCCGGCATCGTCGAGCACGAGATTTGCCCGGTCTTCGTCTTGGAGCTCCCGGAGGATGTGCAGCTGCACCCGAATCCTGATGAGGTGGATTCCATCGCGTGGGCAGCACCCGCCGCGCTTATCGATGCCGCGGTTGCCACTCCGTTTGCTTTCAGCCCCTGGATGGTTGAGGAAATTACAGAGGCTCCGCTGCGCGAGGCCATTTCTGTGCTATAGCAGCCCGCCGGCGCGGGTGTCCTCGCTGAAAGCGGCGGCCACGTAGTCGAGGCTGGCGTAAGCAACTCGCTGCTTTCCGCTATCCATCTCGTATTCCCAGATGGCATGGTCGGGGCGATACTCCGGAAAACCGGTCTCGCCGGTGCAGGTAAATTCTTGCAGCCAGCGGTTGAGCCTTTTCGTGGAGTCGTTGTTGTGCACGCCGAAGAGATAGCGCAGCTCGGCGCAGTGGAGTGCCGGGCCATCGGCGCGGGTGAATTCGATCATCCAGGTAGGGCCAGGGGCGTCGGCGCCTGCTTGTGTCACCCAGCGGCGAATATTGCCATCGCCAATCATGCGGCCCAGCGGGCGGGTTTCGTCCAAATAGTTGGCCACCTGCATCCAGGTATCTACCGAGTTGCGTGGGAAGCCGAACTTGGGCGCGAGATAGCGCGCGATAAGCCTGCGGAACGGGCTGGCGTCGGCCTTCTGTGCGGAGGCTACGTCGTAGAACTCATCGCGGGTAGAGCCGAGCACCAGCGGGATGTCGGCGAGCTCGCGGGCGTCGAAAGGCGCGGGGCCCAATGCCATGCCGTACTTGTACTTCTTTGCAAACTTGCGGTAGCCCGCCTCGAGCTTTTCTTGTGGCAGGCTCTCTAGCGAGCCGCGGGTAATCGCGGTGCCCATGGCTTGGCGCAGCGTGGCCGTGCGTTCCTCGAAGGGCTGCAACGGGAAGGCCGGGGAAAGCGCGACAACGCGGCGGAAAGCGCCACGGTAGTGGTCGCGGCGCATCAGCCACAACGCGGTGGTGGCGCCGGCTGATTGGCCGATGAGCGTGACGTTAGTGGGGTCGCCGCCGAAGGACTCGATGTTGCGCTGGATCCATTCGAGCGCCAGCTGGCAATCATCGATGCCGCGGAAGCGGAAGGCCTCGTCGTCGCGGAAGCTCGCAAAGCCTGGCAGCCCCACTCGGTAGCCCACCTGCACCTGCACGATTCCGGCCTGCGCGTTGGCGGTTCCTTCGGCGCGTGGATCCTCGTGGGTGCCATGCTCGTAGCGCCCGCCGTGGATGTAGACCAACACTGGGGCATCCGTGGTCTCGGCAGGCGCGGTGATAGTCAGCGCAACCGCCTCCGGACGCGGAACACGTGCGTCCTGGTTGCGCGGTATCTGAAGCGGCCGCGCATCGGCGAAGTCGCTGGGGATCTCCGAATAGTCCACGGAGTGGAAGTAATTGACCGTATCTGTGGTGTATCCGGTGATCGTGCCTGCCGGGCAAGTGACGTGAACTGGCGTGTTAGTCATACGGGCTAGAGTACTCGGCTAAAATCCCGCTTTATGGAATGGTGGACAAATTTGACCGGTGCTCTATCGCAGGCGATGGTGCAGGCGCCGGTATGGCTGCAAATGCCGGTGCTCATCGTGGTGGCGGTGCCGCTGCTTGCGCTTGCAGCCTGGGCATTGATGTTCGCCATCGACTTCACGGCCCGCCACCTGAAGGGGCCGAAGAAGACTTCCACTTCCGCCACCCGCTAAGCTTGGAAACCATGTCAACGTCCGAAGATCCGCGCGAAGGCCTCTGGGATCCCGAACGCAATCAAACTCCTGCACCCCGCAAGCGCGCCCTGCCAAAGTCACGCGTCAGCCTGACGCTGTGGACGATGATCGCGCTCGTCGTTGTGGTGGCAATCATCGGCCTGTTTATTTAATCGTTTTATTTAATCGCTGCGGCGGGCGCTAGCGCGTGCCATTTTCTGGAAGAACTCGTTGCTTTCCAAGTCCTCAATGAGCACGGGCGTGCCCGTGGAATCACACAACGGCACGCACCAGTTGGGGTAGAGATCCTTCGTGGTGCCGGGCTGGTTCTGCGCGCGAACGTCGCCCACCATGTCCACCAGGCTCGTACTTGTTAGCGCCGAAGGCGTGCCGGCGATGTAGCGGTGCAAAGCCAAGACGACCTCTTCCTCTGGCTCGCGCCGCGGCAGCAGCCCGGTGCGCTCCACCTCATCCAAAAGCCGCGCCTGCCACTTGCGGTCATCTGCTACTTCCTCGGCCACGGAGCGGGTGAGCACGCCCAGCCGTGCACGCAGCGCGATATGCTCGCCGCGCAGATAAGCCAGGGTCGGCGGAAGATCATGCGTGCCCACGGAGGCAAGCGCCAAGCGGCGATATGCGTGCTGCGGCAAGGGCGACTCGTTATCCTCGGCGCGCTCGAACCACACGATGGAAGTTCCCAGCACCCCGGTCTCTGCCAGCACATGCTGAATCCACGGCTCGAGAGTGCCCAAGTCCTCGCCCACGAGCACCGCTCCTGCCCGCTGGGCCTCCAGCGCGAGAATGCCGAGCATGGCCTCGTGGTCGTAATAGACATAGGTGCCGTTCTGCGGCGACGTCATGCGCGGAATCCAAAACAAGCGGAACAACCCTAAGATGTGGTCCACCCGCACGCCGCCCGAGTGACGCAGGATGGTCTGCAACATCTCTCGCCACGGCCTATAGCCCGACTCCGCTAGGCGCACCGGGTGCCACGGCGGCTGGGACCAGTCTTGGCCCTGCTGGTTGTAATCATCAGGCGGGGCACCCACGGAACTCTGCGGCGCGAGGTACTCGGCGAGGTTCACCGCGTCCGCGCCACCCGGGTGTACGCCCACGGCTAGGTCGGTGACTAACCCGATGCGCATGCCCGCCTCCTTGGCGCGACGCTGCGCGGCAGCCAACTGCTCGTCGCACAAGAATTGCAGCCAAGCATAAAAACGCGCGAGTTCGCCGGCCTCTTCCGCCACCGCGTGACGCTGGCCCGTGCGCAGCGAAAGCTCTTGCTCGGCACACCAGCGCGCGAAGTCCTGCAGGCCTTTGCCCTCTGCCTGCTGGAATTCCAAGAACTTATTTTGGCGCTCAGCAGAAAATTCCTGGTTATAGAGCTCTTTCAATACCTGGAGCTTGGCTTCATAGATGCAATCGCGCTCAATTTCAGCGGCACTGCGGTTGCGCTCACGGAACTCGGCAGCGAGCTCGTGGACGTCGTCAAGCAGCTCCGGGGAAAGCTGCTGCAGCTCCGGAATGGACTCGATGTTGAGGTAGAGCGGATTGATAAAACGCCGCGTGGTGGGAAGATACGGCGAATCCTCCACAGGCGGCACCGGCTCGGCGGCATGCAGCGGATTAATCAACAGAAAATCAGCGAAAGGCGCCACGGTTTGCGCCAGGCGCCCCAAATCCTGGAAGTCGCCGATGCCCCAGGAACTTTCCGAGCGCACCGAATACAGCTGCGCCATCACGCCTGCGGCAGGGCGCTCTAGGTACGGGTCAGCGGTGTTAAGACGTGCCGGGGTGATGATCAGCGGGCACGAATGCGCGCCTATGCCCGGCGAGGACATTTGGATTTCGTGAAAGCCCAGCGGCAGATCACCCGGAATGTGGAAGGTGGCCTCGCCCCAGTGGGTACCGGCGACGTCGGCAGGCGGGGCGTTGTTTTCGTCCTGATAGACCTGGCGGAGCTGCCCATCTTCGAGCTCTACCTGGATATCCACCGGCTGGCCCGTATGCACGTGCACGAGGAATTGCTTCTCGACGCCCTCTTTAGCCACCACGCACGGCGGCAACGGGCGCGATGCCCGCTCTAAGTAATCCTCGTAGAGCAGGTGCGTCAGGCGCTCCTCGCTCGCGCGGTCTTCCACCGCCACGCCCAATGCGCGCAGGGTATAGGCGATTGTTTCATCCGTTACATAAATGGGGTAGCCGGATTGGGAGGAGTACTTAGCGGCAACGCCATGGCGCTGGGCGAGTTCTTCGAGCAGTTCACGCGTAGTCACATGCCACATTCTGCCACGGCTTTAGGTCACACGTCGGGGTATCGGTTGATAGAGTGGGCTGGAGTTATATAGATGTGCGAAAGGATATCCAGTGACTATGCAAGAAGCGCACACTCCTGCGAAGTTTGAAATCGAAGACGGTGAAACCTGTCTAACCCGCATGATGGCCACGGCGAAGGCGCGCCCACACGGCGTGATGTTTACCCGCCCGGCCAGTTATGAGTGGGTTAACGTCACTGCCAAGCAGTTCGTCGAAGAGGTCTACGCAGTTGCAAAGGGCCTTATCGCCGCTGGCGTGGAGCAGGGCGATCGCGTGGTCTTGCTATCAAACACCCGCTACGAGTGGTCGCTTCTGGATTTCGCTATCTGGGCTGCCGGCGCAGCTTCGGTGCCCATCTACCCATCCTCCTCGCTGTCCCAGGTGCAGTGGATCGTGGAGGACTCCGGCGCGGTGCTGGCAATTACTGAATCGCGCGAGCACTCCGAGCTGGTTGCGCACCTGAAGCTGCAGGATGACGGCAAGCCGGCGCTGAAGAATTCGCCTTCACAGCTGCGCCGCATCCTGGAGATCAACTCCTCGGCCATCGATACCTTGATGTTTGAGGGCCGCGAGCTTTCCGACGACGTCGTTGACGCCCGCATCGCTGCCACCAAGACCGATGACCTTGCGTCTTTGGTCTATACCTCCGGTACCACCGGCCGCCCGAAGGGCTGCATCCTGACCCACCGTAACTGGCTGGCGGAGACTTTGGGCCTGCTGACCAACCCGATTGGCGGCATTGCCGTGCCGGGCAACCACGTGTTGACCTTCCTGCCGCTGGCCCATGTGCTGGCGCGTGCAGTATCCCTGGCCGTTGCCATGAGCGGTGCTTCGCAGAATCACTGGTCTGACTTCAGCACCATCACCATTGAGTTCCAGCGATCCCGCCCGAACCTGATTCTGGGCGTGCCGCGCGTATTCGAAAAGGTGCGCAACGGTGCGGCTTCCAAGGCCAAGGAGGGCGGCCCAATTAAGGCGGGTATCTTCCGCGAGGCCGAGAAGGTGGCCATCGAGTATTCCCGCGCGCTGGATACCCCGGAGGGTCCGGATCGTTTTCTGCGTGCAAAGCGCCAGCTCTTTGACCGTTTGGTCTACTCGACCATCCGCAATGCCATGGGCGGCGAGGTGCGCTACTGCATCACCGGTGGCTCCGCGATGAGCCATGACCTTCTGCACTGGTTCCGCGGCATCGGCGTGACCGTCTACGAAGGCTACGGGCTTACCGAGGTTGCGGCAGCTGCAGCCGTGAACTTTGAGGATCTGAAGATCGGCACCGTTGGCCCGCCACTGGAGGGCACCACCATCCGTGTCAACGAAGACGGCGAAATCTTGATCAAGGGCGACATCGTCTTCAAGGGCTACTGGAACAACCCGGAGGCCACCGCGGATGCGCTGGAAGATGGCTGGTACAACACCGGCGACTTGGGCGAAATCATGGATTCCGGCCACGTTGTCATCACCGGCCGCAAGAAGGACCTCATCGTTACTGCAGGCGGCAAGAACGTCTCTCCAGGGCCGATGGAGGACATGCTGCGTGCACACCCGCTTATTTCCCAGGCGATGGTCGTGGGCGACGGCAAGCCATTCATCGGTGTGCTGCTGACCCTGGATGAGGACCAGCTCAAGCGATGGAAGGCTGACCACAATATCCCGGCCAACCGCTCCATGCGCGAGGTGTCTACCGACGCCACGCTGCGTGCGGAAATCCAGGACGCTATCAACCAGGTCAACACCACTGTCTCCCATGCGGAGGCTATTAAGAAGTTCTACATTCTGGAATCTGACCTGACTGAGGAAGACAACGAGCTGACCCCAACGATGAAGGTCAAGCGCTATGTCGTGGCACAGCGCTACGCTAACGCGATTGACCACATCTACTCGAAGAAGCAGTAGGCATCTAGGGCCGGCGGGTGCTTCGCCGGCTCCCCGCAATTTTCAAGTCTGTGAGTTTGTTCGGAGTGTCGCGCAGATCGTTCACAGGATCTGGAATAAAGTCAGCACTCGTTACAGAGAAGTCTCAACCTCAACTAGAGGTTAGTTTGCGGAAAGGACCGGCATGCACAAAATCGCCGCCGAGCTACGTCACCGCGAGCTGACCCAGGAGATTTACAACATCGGCGATGAAGTTGTCGAGTATATCGAGCACCTCATCGAGGCGATTGAGGATTGGGACGATGAACTCGCACTGGACTGCCTGGCGGAACTCGGCGACATCGTCGAGGATGCCCGCATCGATTCCGGGCGCTGCGTAGGCGAACTGATTGGCCTGCGCCACGCGCTGGTCTCAGGGGTGCGCTCGGGCACTATCTCCGCCGCCGCATCTGGCAACAACGATATCGCCGAGCCAGAGCAGCTCACCGCGCGCAGCCTGGATGCTGCTTTTGCGATTGATTCCCCGACTATCGTGGTTTCCGAGCTCGCTGCCACGCTGCGCGGCCGCACTGGGGCGGTGGCGGATTACCTGCGCGAGCTGGTGGATTATGTGCTCGGCCAAACCGACGCCGTGGCCCGCAACTTGGACATGATTTCCCTGCCGCACCTGTACAAGCGTGCCGGTCAATCCGCGCTCATCGCGGTGCAGGCTTGGCGCCATACCGTCGTCGAAGCTCACCCGGCCTACGTGCGCACGATGCGTGGTCACAACCCGCCGCCGTTCTTAGAAGAGCGTGCCCGCGTTAACGCTGTGGTTGCCCGCGTGCGTGCCAAGCGCGAAGCCGCGCGACAGGCCGCGACTACCGCTTAAGAGCCAATAAATAGACTTCCTTGTTGCCAACACACAAGGAGACACCAACACCGCCGATTCCCTCGTTCGGCGGTGTTTGTCTTTTCTAGCTCGCCTTAGCCGCGTGCGCCTGCGCCACCATGTGCAGCGTCCTCCGGCAGGTATCTGGATCTTTGGCTAGTTGCTCGGGCGTAAATTGAACTACTCGGTATCCCAAGGAGCGCAGGTATGCCGTGCGGCTCGAGCGCCGCGATAGGACCGCTTGCGGGCCAATCTCGACAATAATGGACTCTTCGATGAGCAATGCCTCGATGCCAGGCGCCACGCGTTGCCGCGGCTTGGCGTCTAAGCCCAGCTCCACAGCCAGTGCGCGCACGAGTGACTCGAAAGGCGAGCGCGATAGGGAGCTGGCGCAGGCAATCGCCTTGCGGGCTGCTGCGGCATTATGCACGCGCCCTAAGTCATCGACTTCGGCTTGCAGCTGGGCAGGGCTAATACCCATGTTTAACGCCGAGTCTGCGGCGATCAGGCCGTGGCGGAAGCCGTGGTAACGCGCGACGTCGGCAACCGCGCGGGCAATGCTAACCACGCGCGCACCGTCGATGGTTTCTACGTCCCCGACCATGGTCTTGCGGTAGCGGCGTCCCGGCGCATGGCGGTTGCGGCGGGGCAGGCTGCCGCAGGGAAGCGCTAGCTCGACCGGGTCTTCGGGGCAGGGGAGCAGCCAAAGGTCATGCAGGAGTGCGGCGGACTTGCTAATCAGTACCGCGGTATAAGAGCTGCGGGCTATGGCTATGCATTCGAGGCGCTGGCGTTCGACGGCGGAAAGCGCTAAGTATTTCTCGCGGTCTACGGCCATGCGCGGTGCTAGCTGCAAAAGTGTGCCGGATTTAAGGTCGTCGGACGTGGCGGGTTTGGCAGGGTGGATGGTCTCAAGAGTGGTCATGGCACTAGTTTCGCCCGCCGCGGGTGTGTAGCTCTAGAGACAATTTTGAAAGCTGTGGATAACTTGTTGGCGGCGTCAACAAATGGGTGTGAAATCTTGTGGCTGAACCCCCAGCCCTAGAAAACCAGCCCTGGAAACCCAGACGCCGTGGTCGCGAAAAAATATTTTTCAACTCTGAAAATCGCGACCACGGCGTCTGGGCTTCCAGGGCTGGGTATTTGCGGGGAAGGGGTAGGGGAAGCGGGAAAGGGGGCAGGAAGGAGGGCTGGGCGCTAGTTGGCCAAGTCCAACTGCTCCGTAATCTGCGGCCATAGCTGGCCCATGATGTCATCCCACGTCAGAATCCACATCGCTTTATCCTTGTCCGCTTTGCCCACGGCCACGAGCTGCTCGTTGCGAGCGCGCATGTGGTCCAAGGTCTTCTGGACAGTCAGCGAGGAGGAAACCGTCAGCGCGGGGCGGGAGAACTCGAGCACTGGCGTGTCCGGTTCGGCGAGGAGCGTATCGCGCACGTGCACGATGCGCGGCACGCGGGAATCCTTCGGGAAGACCAGCACGCGCATGATGGACTTGCGGGTGACCAAGTCATGGAGTTCAGCCACCGTAGCGTCGGGAGACAGCGGGACGACCTGGGAGCCGTGCTCGCGAGCCAGCGCGCCAACGGTAGAGGCCTCCAACTCAATTACGCCGGTGATCTGGTTCGCCGAATCATCGTCCAGAGTGCCCGTCTCGCGGGAATGCTCCACCAAGTGGCGCAGGGTATCCGCGTCGTAGCCGGCGGCACCGGCCCTGTCGACGGGCTCCTCGCCAGTCCAGCGCACCATCGCATTCGCCATGTGGTTAATCCACTTCAGCAGCGGGCGGAAGAGCCAGATGAAGCCGCGGGCAGGAACCGCGATGAGCTGCAGCGCGGTCTCCGGGTGGGTAATCGCCCAAGACTTCGGAGCCATCTCGCCGATGACCAGGTGCAGGAAGGTCACGATGAACAGCGCCAAAATAAACGAGACCACGTCGGCCACGCCCAGCGGCAGGCCGAGTGCCTCCAGCGGGGTCATGAGCAGGTGGTGGACCCACGGCTTGGTCACTGCACCCAGTACGAAGGTCGCCGCCGTAATACCCAGCTGTGCGCCGGCGAGCATGATGGTCAGCTCGTTCAAAGAGCGCAGGCCCGAGCGCGAGGCGCGGGAGGTCTCAGCGGTTTCTTCCAAACGGTTGCGGCGCGCGCCCATCATCGAAAACTCGATGATGACGAAGAAAGCCGAGGCGGCGATGATAACAAGCGTGATGAGGAGGTTAAACCACCAAGTATCAGTCATTAGTTCTCCTCCTCCGTTTGATCGGCGTATTCCTCAATGAGCTCCAGTGCCAAGGTCGACGGCACGTGGCGGTCAATCTCCTCGACGCGCATGTGCAGCTTTCGCACTGGGGCGTCGTCGCGCTCTACCCAGTCATCCGGCTCCGCCTCGAGCTCGATCGTGTACTCCTCGCCCTCCTCAGGCAGCGCGCCGGAGTGGGAAATCAGCAGGCCAGCCACGGTCTCGAAGTCGCCTTCTGGCAGATCGTGGCCGATGGCGCGCTCGATTTCGTCAATCGGTGTATCGCCATCGACGAGCCAGTGGGACTCATCCTGCTCGGTGATTTCCTCGGTCTCTTCGATGTCGTGCTCGTCGCTGACATCGCCCAGGATCTCCTCGGCTAGGTCTTCCATGGTCACGATGCCGACGAAGCCGCCGTACTCGTCGATGACGCAGGCCAGCTTGTCGTTGGCGTCGCGCAACTCGGTCACGACGTCGGGAAGCGGCATGAGCTCTGGCACCACAACGGCGGGCTGCATGATCTCGGTGGCCGCGGTGGCGTCGGGAAGCTGCGTTCCCAGCACATCGAACAAGTGCACCACACCGATGGGGTTGTGTTCATCGTCGATGATGGGGTAGCGCGTGTGATCCGTGGACATCATCTCGCGAACCTCGCCAATGGTGGTCTGCGGATCGATGACGTCGACACGGGAACGCGGAATCATCGCGTGCTCGACGTCGTGTTCCGGGAAGTCCAACAGGCGGTCCAACACGAGGTAGGTTGCCTCGTCGATGTCGCCGGCCTCGTGGGAGGCATCCACGATGGACTCGAGATCATCGGTGGTGGCGGAAGAATCCACGTCTTCTACAGGCTCGATGCCGAAGACCTTCAAGATCGCATTCGAGGCGTACTCAAAGAAGTGAATAAGCCAGCCGAAAATGCGCAGGTACCACATGGTGGAGGTGGACAAGAACAATGCCGTCTTCATCGGGGCTGCGATGGTGTAGTTTTTGGGGAATAGCTCCGCAAAAAGCATCGTGGCGATGGTGGAGATGAAAAGCGCTGCCACCGTGCCAATGGTGATGGAGACGCCGGCGGGAATGTCCACGCCGCCCAGCAGCTCACCCAAGCCTCGGCCTACCAGGGGCTCGGCCACATAGCCAATCAACAGGCCTGTGATGGTGATGCCCAGCTGGGCACCGGAGAGCATGAAGGAGGTGCGCTGGGTAATTTTCAGGGCACGCTCAGCTGTCTTATTGCCCTCGGAAGCCATGGAGCGCAGCTGTGCGCGGTCCACCGACATGAAGGAAAATTCCTGCGCAACGAAGTACGCGTTCGCGACGATAATCAGGCCAATGACCAGAAATCCCGCCAAAATCATAAGGATTGCTTGCAACATGGCCTACCCCGCCTGCCATTCGGTGAGGCGGGGACATCGACTCGGAGGTTCCACTGAAGCTGCCTTTCTATTTATGGGAAACTGCAGAATAGATTACATCCTTCAACGTACCGGTGGGTTATTTAGTTCCCGGCCCAAGCTAGCCTAGAGGGCATGTCTCAAGACTTTGGCCTCTATATCCATGTCCCGTTTTGTTCCTCGAGGTGCGGGTATTGCGATTTCAATACCTATACCCCAGGTGAGCTGGGTGGCGATCTGACCGCCGCATACCTGGACGCCCTCGAGTGCGAGCTGGGCATGGCGGCGCAGCAAGTGGGAAGGCCGGCGCAGACCGTATTCATTGGCGGCGGCACGCCTTCGATGTTGGGTGCCGAGGGCCTTAGCCGCATTCTGGCCCGTGTGAAAGAGACTTTTGGTTTGGCCCCAGGAGCGGAGGTGACCACGGAATCGAATCCTGAGTCGACAGACCCGCGCTATTTCGAGCAGCTGCGCGAGGCGGGGTTTACGCGCATTTCGTTGGGCATGCAGTCGGCGTCGGATAGCGTGCTGCGAGTGCTTGAGCGTGCGCATACCCCGGGCCGGGCTTTCGACGCCGCGCGTGAGGCCCGCGCCGCAGGTTTCGAGCACGTAAATCTGGACATGATCTATGGCACGCCTACGGAGACTGACGACGACGTGCGGCTTACCCTTGACCGCGTCCTCGAAACGGGAGTCGACCACGTCAGCGCGTATTCGCTCATCGTGGAAGACGGCACCCGGATGGCACGCAAGGTGAAAAAGGGAATCTTGCCTGCGCCCGACGAGGACGTGCTGGCAAGGCGCTATGAGGCCGTCTCTGCGACGCTCGAAGCGGAAGGCTTCGAGTGGTACGAGGTTTCCAACTGGGCCAAGCCCGGCGGCGAATGCGAGCACAACCGCATCTACTGGGTCGACGGCAACTGGTGGGGCGCGGGCCCTGGCGCGCACTCGCATTTGAACGACGAGCGCTTTTATAACGTGAAGCTGCCGCGCCGCTACATCGAGATGCTAGGCCGCGGCGAGTTGCCGGTGAAGGAACGCGAGGTTTTAACCGAGGTCGAGCGGCACACCGAAAAGATCATGCTCGGTTTGCGCTTGCGCGAGGGCATTCCGGCTGGCTGGCTGGCTCCGGGTGCGGAGCCGGTCATCGCGGACTACATCTCCCGTGGGTTGCTGCAGCGCGCCGGCGACCGGCTGTGCTTGACCAAGCCGGGGCGCCTTTTGGCAGACGGCATCATCACCGACTTGTTGGTTGCCGAGGAAGCTTAAAGGCCACGGCGAAGGTAGGTAACATAGGGCGCATGTCCAATTCCACTGATGCTCGCCGCCGCGAGGTATTGCGCGCCATTGTGGCGGACTATATTGCCTCCCAGGAACCCGTGGGGTCCAAGACCCTGCTGGAGCGCTATCAGCTGGGCGTTTCCTCCGCCACCATCCGCAACGATATGGCGGTGTTGGAATCGGAGGGCCTGATTGCTCACGAGCACACCAGCTCCGGGCGCGTGCCCACGCAGAAGGGTTACCGCCAGTTCGTCGATTCGCTGCACGACGTAAAGCCTTTGTCTGCGCCGGAGCGCCGTGCCATGCTGACCTTCTTGGAAGGCGGCGTCGACCTGGAGGATGTACTGCGCCGCAGCGTGCAGCTGCTTGCTCAGGTGACCAAGCAGGCGGCGGTGGTGCAGATGCCCAACCTCAAGGTTTCGCGCGTGAAGCACTGCGAGGTCGTGGCGCTTTCGCCAGTGCGCCTGTTGTTGGTGCTCATCACGGATAACGGGCGCGTCGATCAGCGCAACGTCGAGCTGGACAGCATCATCGACCCACTGCAGACCGCACGCCTACGCGACGTCCTCAACAACGCCCTGGAGGGCAAGACGCTAACCGACGCCTCGGTGGAACTTGCCAGCCTCGTCGAAACCTCCCCGCTGGACATCCGTCCGCACGTGCTCAATGCCGCTACTACTCTCATTGAGACGTTGGTGGAGCGACCCTCCGACCGCCTGCTCATGGCTGGTACCTCTAATCTCACGCGTATCGCGCGAGACTTCCCAGAAGGGCTGCCCTCGCTCATCGAGGCTCTCGAAGAGCAGGTCGTGGTGTTGAAGCTTTTGGCTAGCGTGCCGGATTTGGGCAACGTCTCCGTCGTCATCGGTGAGGAGAATGAGGAGGACAAGCTGCGGCAGGCATCCGTCGTCGCCACTGCGTACGGCGCCGGCAATGAAACGTTGGGCGGCCTTGGCGTTGTAGGCCCGACCTATATGGATTATTCGGGAACAATCTCGAAGGTTGGCGCTGTTGCACGCTATGTAAGCGAAGTTCTGGCCGGCGAGTAAGCTGGCACGGAAAACTTTTCCCAGTGACTCTAATTTTAGATAAGGACTTTCATTAAGTGGCTCGTGACTATTACGGCATCCTTGGTGTAGAAAAATCCGCAACCGACGCCGAAATTAAGAAGGCCTACCGCAAGCTTGCCCGCAAGTATCACCCGGACGTTAACCCGGGCGATGAAGAGGCGGCGGAGAAGTTCCGCGAGGCCTCCCTCGCGCAAGAGGTGCTCCTGGATCCGCAGAAGCGCCAAATCGTTGACATGGGCGGCGACCCAATGGAAGAGCGCGGCGCTGCTGGCGGCGGCTTCGGCGGTGGTTTCGGTGGCGGCGGCCTAGGCGACATCTTCGCTGAGTTCTTCGGCGGTGGAGCAGGTGGCTCCCGCGGCCCGCGCTCGCGCGTGCAGCCGGGCAATGACGCCCTGCTGCGCACCACCATTAGCCTGGAAGAGGCCTATTCCGGCCTGAAGAAGCAGGTCACCGTCGATACCGCTGTGCTCTGTGACCGCTGCGAGGGCACGGGTTCTGCCTCCAAGTCCAAGCCAGTTACCTGTGATGGTTGTGGCGGCATGGGCGAGGTTCAGGAGATGCAGCGCAGCTTCCTGGGCAACGTTATGACCTCCCGCCCGTGCCCGAAGTGCCAGGGCTTCGGTGAAGTCATTACTGATCCTTGTAACCACTGTGGTGGCGATGGCCGCGTGAAGAAGCGCCGCGATCTCACCGTAAATATCCCGGCCGGCATTGGTGATGGCATGCGCATCCGCATGGCTTCCCAGGGCGAGGTCGGCCACGGCGGCGGCCCGGCGGGCGATCTTTATGTGGAGGTTTCCACCAAGCCGCACGCCGTCTTTGAGCGCAACGCCGACGACCTACACCTGACCGTGCGCGTGCCGATGGTCGATGCTGCACTGGGCACCAACTTCACCATCGATCAGCTAGATGGCGAGGAGCTCAACATCGACATCGAGCCAGGCACCCAGCCGGGCGAGTCCATCAAGGTCGAGGGCAAGGGCATGCCGCGCCTGCGCACCGATGGCTTTGGCAACCTGTTTGCCCACGTCGATGTCGTGGTTCCGAAGGAGCTCGACAAGAAGACCCGCGAGCTGCTCGAGAAGGTCCGCGATTCCCGCGACGAGGGCGCCCGCGTGCGCGAGTCCGGCGACGGACAGGAAGAATCCTTCTTCTCCCGTATCCGAGATAGGTTCCGCCGTTAATGTCTCTGCCCGTCTTCATTCATCCTGATCTCTCGTTGGCTAGCGTTGGCGAGCCGGTGGGGCTCGAAGGTCCCGAGGGCCGCCACGCGGTGACGGTCAAGCGCCTTAGCGTAGGGGAGCGGCTCAAGCTCATCGACGGCACGGGCACCGCCGCCCTGGCCACCATCCAGTCCGTTTCGGGCAAGGATCATTTGGCCGCGCTTGTCGACGCAGTGACTTTTGCGCCCGAGCCCAACCCCCGCGTCGTGGTGGTCCAAGCCATCCCGAAGTCGGAACGCTCGGAGCTCGCGGTGGACCTTGCCACCCAGGCAGGCGCCGATGAGATCATCGCTTGGCAGGCAGATCGCTGCGTGGCCAAGTGGGATGGAAAGAAGGCGCCGAAGGCGCTCGCGAAGTGGGAGGCGGCAGCGACTGCCGCCGCGAAACAGTCCCGCCGCGATCGCATCCCGCAGGTTACTGGCCCCCTGACCACCCCGCAGCTAGCTCAGCTCATTGCCGGGCAGACCGCCTACGTCCTGCACGAGGAAGCCACCGACTCTATTCGGGAGGTTCCGCTGGAGGGCACCATTTATCTCCTCGTCGGCCCCGAAGGAGGCATCGGCGCCGAGGAGCTGGAGCGCCTGCAGGCCCATCCGGTTAAGTTGGGGCCGGAGGTGTTACGCACGGCGTCGGCAGCCATGGTGGCCCTTGCCGCAATCGGCGTGCGCACCGCACGCTGGTAGCCTGTTGGGGTGCCTATTATCACCAAGAAGTTTGAGCTTGACTCCGTCTACGTCGCGACCGTACTCGGCAACGCTGACGATAACCTGCGGGTGCTCAACAACCTACTGGACGCAGACTTCTTCGCGCGCGGAACCACGGTTACGGTAACCGGCCCTGACTATGAGGTGGCCCGCGCCGCGAAGGTGCTCGACGAGCTCGAGGCGATTGCCCGCCGCGGCCATCACGTCAGCACCGATACCGTGAAACACACCGTGGACATGATTGCGGTGGAAGCGCCGCAGTCGGTCTCCGCGGCGATGGCAGCCGATATCGTGCGCCGCCGTGGCAAGTCCGTGCGCCCAAAGACGGTGGGCCAATCCGAGTACGTCCAGGCCATTGATGACAACACCGTGGTCTTCGGCATCGGCCCCGCAGGCTCTGGTAAGACCTACCTGGCGGTGGCCAAAGCCGTGCAGGCCCTGCAGACCAAGCAGGTCTCGCGCATCATCTTGACCCGCCCAGCAGTTGAGGCCGGCGAGAAGCTGGGCTTTCTGCCTGGCACTCTAAATGACAAGATCGACCCGTACCTGCGCCCGCTTTACGACGCCCTGCGCGACATGATGGATCCAGAGATGATCCCGAAGCTTATGGAAGCAGGCATCATCGAGGTCGCCCCGCTGGCATACATGCGCGGCCGCACGCTCAACGACGCCTTTGTCATCCTCGACGAGGCGCAAAACACCACGCCGGCGCAGATGAAGATGTTTTTGACCCGTCTGGGCTTTGGTTCGAAGATCGTGGTCACCGGCGATGTTTCGCAGGTGGACTTGCCGCGCGGCCAGGTCTCTGGCCTGCGCTTGGTGCGCCGCATCTTGGACGGCGTGCAGGATGTTCACTTTGCGGACCTGGGCTCGAGCGACGTCGTCAGGCACCAGCTGGTCAGCCGTATCGTGAATGCTTATGATGCTGCTGAAGCCGCAGAAGTCTCAGCAGCCGCAGCGCAAGTGAATAAGGAGAACTAAATGTCCATCGAATTCATCAATGAGTCCGGTTTCGACGGCGTCAACGAGGAGATGCTCATCGACGTCGCCTCTTATGCCTTCGGCGCCATGGACATCAACCCGGATGCCGAGTGCACGATCACCGCAGTGGACTTGGATACCATCGCGGACCTGCACGTGCGTTGGATGGATCTGGAAGGCCCGACCGACGTCATGAGCTTCCCGATGGATGAAATCACTCCGGGCGCACTGGGCGCGCGTCCCGACGCCCCCGAGATGGGCCCGTCCATGCTGGGCGATATCGTGTTGTGCCCGGAGTTCGCGCTGCGCCAGGCCGATGCTGCCGGCCACTCTCTGGGCCACGAGCTTGCGTTGCTGACGGTGCATGGCTGCCTGCACCTTTTGGGCTATGACCACGCCACCCCGGCAGAGGAAAAGGAAATGTTCAGCCTGCAGAACGAGCTGCTGGCGGACTGGTATGACAACCTCGCCGCGCGCGGGGTGAGCTACCAGCCTAAGCCCTCGGGCCCCAAGGCCTTCCCGGATGCCGCCGAGCGCGCCAACCTCGACAAAGAGGTCCCCGGCGGTGGAATCCCGGCGGTGGGCGAGCCACAGGAAAATTAATTTCCCCGTTTCGTTGGTGACGTGTTGCGTCACGTTGCACAATAGACGGCATGAATATTCTGTCGATCCAGTCTCACGTCACCTTCGGCCACGTCGGCAACTCCGCCGCAGTATTCCCGCTCCAGCGCGCGGGCCACGAGGTATGGCCGGTGCACACGGTGAACTTCTCCAACCACACCGGTTACGGCGATTGGGGCGGGCCGATGCTTCCGGCATCGGATGTCACCAGCATTATTGACGGCATCGAGAAGCGCGGCGCCTTTGAGAAGATCGACGCAATCCTCTCTGGCTACCAGGGCGGGCCAGACATCGCCGGCGCAATTATCGACGCTGTCAACCGCATCAAGGCCGTCAACCCCAAGGCTTTGTACGCGTGCGATCCAGTCATGGGCAACGCGAAGTCTGGCTGCTTTGTCTCGGACGAAATCCCGCCGCTGCTGCGCGATAAGGTCGTGCCGGTGGCTGACATCATCACCCCGAACCAGTTTGAGCTGGGCTACCTGACTGGCCACGAGGTTGGCACGCTGGAGCAGACCCTCGAGGCAGTGAAGGCTGCGCAGGAGATTGGTCCGAAGACCGTGCTGGTCACCTCGGTAAAGCGCCCGGAGACCCCTGAGGACATCATTGAGATGCTCGCCGTGGACGGCGACCGCGCCTACATCGTTGCCACCCCGCACCTGCCATTCAAGCGCAACGGCTCCGGCGACGTGACTGCCGCGCTGTTTACCGGCCACTACGTCGAAACCCACGATGCGAAGCTCGCGCTCAAGCGCACCGCGTCTTCGGTGTACGACTTGCTGCACAACACTTATGAGGCAGACTCGCAGGAGCTGCAGCTCATTGAGTCCCAGGACGTGTTTGCGAATCCGCAGCTGCAGTTCCAGGTCGAGGAGCTTTAGCGCACCCGCCCCACGCCTTTTGGCAAATACCCAGCCCTGGAAATGCAGCTTTCTGGTGGATTGCGGGGCGTCGGCAAGCGCGGCGAAAAGCGAACAGGAGGTCTGGGTGCCCAACCCTGGGAATTTGACCATCCTGGCCGCACTTGCCGCGCGCCAGCACCCGCCGCCGGTTAAAAGTAAGGCATGGACAACGCATTACTTTTTGACACAATCGACGCCCACCTTATTGACCTTCGCCAACTATCCAACGTAGACCCGCGCTGGCTGCAACTGCACCACGGCAAAATCGTGCGCGCGGCCTGGTGCTTCGCGCTGCCGAAGCAATTCTGGAACCGGCTCAAACCCTGGGAACGCGACATAGCGCGGGTGTATATCCACGCACGGACCGTGCATAAAGCCGTGCTGATCGGAAAGCCCGCAGCTTTGATACACGGCATTCCCACCATTAGCCGCCCCACCGAATACCCAGCAGTGCTGCCCTCGGGCTCGGTGCCGCAGAAATCCAAGGGGCATTTCTTCGCTTATAAGGCCGCCCGCCTGCACGGGCAAACCACCACGGTCCACGGCATTAAGCTCACCTCGCTGGAGCGTACCGCGATCGACATGGCCCGCCTGCACGGCTTCGAAGAGGGGCTGGTCGCCGCGGATTATGTGCGTGCACAGGTGGGCCGCCGTCGCTTGCAGGATACGTTGGGCGCGCTGGGCCGCGTTAAGGGCGTGGCGACTGCACGCGCCGTGGTGGCCGCGGCCGTGGTTGATTCTGAGTCGCCGTGGGAGTCCTACGCCCGCGCGTTGTTGCTGCGTGCGGGCATACACGTGCGCACGCAGTACATAGTGGGCAAGTACCGCGCTGATTTGGCAATTGACGGCTGGTTGCTCATTGAAATCGACGGCAATGTCAAATACCAAGACAGGCCTGTGGAGGCGATTCGCGCGGAGCACCGCCGCCAGAAGGAGCTGCTCAACATGGGTTATGTGGTCCTGCGCTTTAGTCCGGAGGAGTTGCGCGCCCGGCCGGAGGAGTTTGTCGCGACGGTGCGCCGAATGTTGGCGATGGGTCCGCGGCGCGCGGCATAGATACCCAGCCCTGGAAACCCAGAGGTCCTGTTCGCGTTTCGCCACGCGTGCCGACGCCGCGCATTCCACCAGAAAACTGCATTTCCAGGGCTGGGTATTTGCGAGAGAGAAAGGCCGGTGAAGAGGCCAATGGGCAGCCGCAAACGCGTATGTACTACTGTGACGCGGCTGGGCTATGATAACTAGCAATGAGTACCGATTTTGACGCCGCCTTTGAGAACCTTCCCACCGATGGGGAGGTCCTCGACTACACCGACTACACCGATACCCCGGAAGGGTTCCGCTCGGGGTTCGTGTCCTTTGTCGGCCGCCCAAACACGGGCAAGTCGACTCTCACCAACGCGCTGGTGGGGCAGAAGATCGCCATCACCGCGAACCAGCCCGAGACCACCCGCCACCCCATTCGTGGCTTGGTGCACCGCGATGATGCGCAAGTCATCGTCGTCGACACGCCCGGCCTGCACCGCCCCCGCACCCTACTGGGCGAGCGCCTCAACGAGATGGTCAAGGACACGTACGCGGACGTGGACGTCATCGGCCTGACCATCCCAGCCGATGAAAAGATTGGCCCCGGTGACCGCTGGATTCTGGAAAACGTCCGCAAGGTAGCGCCGAAGACCCCAATCATCGGCATCGTGACCAAGCTGGATAAGGCCAGCAAGGATCAGGTCGGCGCGCAGCTTTTGGCGCTGCACCAGCTGCTTAGCGAGGAGAACCCCGACGCCGTGGTCATCCCGGTTTCGGCCACCCAGCGCGTACAACTGGATGAGCTGACCCAGGTGATCATCGATCACCTGCCAGAAGGCCCGAAGTTCTACCCCGATGATCACATCACCGACGAAGAGCAGGAAAAGCGCATCGCCGAGCTCATCCGCGAGGCCGCACTGTCTGGTTTGAAAGACGAGCTGCCGCACAGCGTGGCCGTCGAGGTCGATGAGATGTTGCCCGATGAGACTCGCCCCGACGTCATGAACGTCCACGCGGTACTTTACCTGGAGCGCCCAGGTCAAAAGCGCATCATCGAGGGCAAGGACGGTCGCCGCTTTACCCGCATCGTGGGCACCGCCCGCAAAGAGATCATCCAGCTGCTGGGCCAGAACGTCTACCTTGACCTGCGCATAAAGGTGCTCAAGAACTGGCAGTCTGACCCGAAGATGCTGGGCCGTCTCGGCTTCTAAAACCCAAGGCTTAAAAACCTAAGTATGCCGAGGGAGAATTTTCGCGACCGCGCCCTGGTCATCCGCAGCTATGACTTCGGCGAGGCTGACCGCGTCATCGTGCTGCTTACCCGCAGCCATGGCTTGGTGCGCGCGGTGGCCAAGGGCGTACGCAGGGCGAAGTCGCGTTTTGGTTCGCGCCTCCAGCCCTTTGTAAACCTGGATGTGCAGTTGTATCCCGGCCGGAATCTATACACGATTTCGCAGGCCGACACCGTGGACTTTTTTGGCGCCGCCATCATCGGAGATTATGAGCGCTATACCGCCGCCTGCGCCGCACTTGAATCTGCCGAGCGCCTGGCCTTCGCAGATTCTGACCAAGACCCGTTCCTTTATAATGCGCTGGTCGCAACGTTGGAGCGGCTCCAGCACGACGATCCGCTCCTGACGCTGGACCAATTCCTACTTCAGGCAATGGCGCATGCCGGCTGGGCGCCGGGGCTTTTCGATTGCGCGCAGTGCCAGAAGCCCGGACCGCATCATGCTTTCCACCCGGCCGTTGGCGGCGCGACGTGCCACGAGTGCCGCCCGCCAGGCGCCGCCGAGGTGGACCCGGAGACGTTGCATCACATGTGGTTGCTTGCGCATGGACACCCCACGAGCCCTACCTATGAGCAGTGCGGGGAAGCCCACCAACTCATCCGCGCGCATCTGCAGTGGCATTTGGAACGCAAGGTTACCGCGTTGGGGGTCATGGACCAGTAAGATAAGGCGCGTGATTACGCCAGATCCGAACCGAGTTTTAAACCCGCCTGCTATCCCGGAGGAGTTCCTGCCCAAGCACATCGCGCTGGTCATGGACGGAAACGGCCGTTGGGCCGAGGAACGCGGTATGAAGCGCACCGAGGGGCACCGCCGTGGTGAAGCAGTGCTTCTCGACGTCGTCGATGCCTGCCTTTCCATGAACATCCCGTACCTTTCGGCCTACGCCTTCTCCACCGAGAACTGGCGCCGCAGCCCCGAAGAGGTGCGCTTTTTAATGGCGTTTAACCGCGACGTGCTGCGCCGGCAGCGCGAGTGGCTCAACGAGAAGGGCGTGCGTGTGGTTTGGGTGGGCCGCCGCCCACGCCTGTGGCGCTCCGTCATCAAGGAGCTGGAGACTGCGCAGGAGTTGACCAAGGACAACACCCGCATGACGCTGGCGATGTGCGTGAACTACGGTGGGCGCGCCGAGCTTGTCGACGGCGTTCGCAAGCTCGCCGATCAGGTGGCCAAGGGCGAGTTGAAGCCGAGCTCGATTAACGAGGCGTCGTTAAGCGCGGCGCTCTATGACCCCACCATGCCGGACGTGGATCTATTCCTGCGCCCGTCGGGGGAGAAGCGCACGTCGAACTTCCTGCTGTGGCAGTCGGCGTACGCGGAGATGATCTACCAAGACAAGCTCTTCCCGGATTTCACTCCGGAGGACTTGTACGCCGCGGTAGAAGAATACGCGCGGCGGGATCGGCGTTTCGGCGGTACGAAATAGCTAAAGCTATTTGTTACGTGGTGCTGCCTAGCTTGCGCGGCAATTGGAGCAGATGCCGAAGATTTCGGCATCGTGGCCGGTTAGCTCAAAGTCGTGCTCGGCAGCCACGTTGGATGCCCACTGCTCGATGGGGCCGCCGTCGATTTCCTCGGTGCGGCCGCACTTGGTGCATACCAAGTGATGGTGGTGATTAGCGGATTCGCAGTGGCGGTAGAGCGTTTCGCCCGAAGGCATGTGAAGCGCGTCCACTGCATCAATATCGGAGAGGGATTGCAGGGTGCGGTAGACCGTGGTCAGGCCTACTTTGTGCTCGCGGTCTTGCAACGCCCGGTGAATGTCTTTTGCCGAGGCGAACTTATCTAGTTCACGCAGAACCTCGACGACAGCGGTGCGTTGCTTGGTGTTGCGAGCCCCAAGCTTAGGGATGCTTTCATGGAGAGCCATGACCGCTAGTTTATCAATTAGTTTCCAATAAAGTTAACGGTTAAACAGTGCTGCAGCCTGCTCCAACAAAGGAAGCACCTCGGGAGAGGCCAGCGAGTAGCGCACTTCGCGGCCTGAACGCTTGGAATCGACGATTCCGGCATCTTTTAGTACGCGCAGGTGTTGGCTGATTAGCGGCTGGGATTTGCCGGTGGCGGCCACCAGCTCGTGAACGTAGTGATCGTGGCGGTTAAGGGCTAATACCAGGGTGATGCGCAGGGGTGAATCTAAAGCGCCAATGATGCGGGTAGCGGCGTCGATGTCGAGTGTGTGAAGCGCCGTGGAGGGCTGCGTCATGCAGATCACCTTCAATCCAATTTCTGTTAATCGCTTGAAACAGTACGATACCCCACATCTTGCACAGTGTTGTATAAAATACAAAATTTATTTTCACCCCTCCGCCCACAGGCGGAAGGAGGCAGGATAGACTAGGAACATTGTTCACGGCTGTCCCTTAACAGAGGAGTCTTTTTTAACCATGGCAAGCGTCATCGATACCGTTGTAAGCCTGTGCAAGCGCCGCGGATTGGTCTACCAGGCAGGTGAGATCTACGGCGGTTCGCGCTCTGCGTGGGACTACGGCCCCCTCGGTGTGGAGCTGAAAGAAAACATCAAGCGCCAGTGGTGGCGCCACATGGTGCAGTCCCGCGAGGACGTCGTGGGTGTTGATACCTCCGTCATCCAGCCGCGCCAGGTCTGGGTTTCCTCCGGTCACGTTGAGGTCTTCACCGATCCGCTGGTGGAGTCCCGCCACACGGGCAAGCGTTACCGCGCTGACCACCTGCTGGAGGCATACGAGGAAAAGCACGGCCACGAGCCTGCAAACGGCCTAGCAGACATCAACGATCCTGAAACCGGCCAGCCGGGTGACTGGACCGAGCCGAAGGCATTCTCCGGTCTGCTCAAGACCTACCTGGGACCGGTTGATGATGAGCAGGGTCTGCACTACCTGCGTCCGGAGACCGCACAGGGCATCTTCGTTAACTTCAAGAACGTGATGACTTCCGCTCGTATGAAGCCGCCTTTCGGCATCGCGAACATCGGTAAGTCCTTCCGTAACGAGATCACCCCGGGCAACTTCATCTTCCGTACCCGCGAGTTCGAGCAGATGGAGATGGAGTTCTTCGTCAAGCCGGGCGAGGATGAGCAGTGGCACCAGTACTGGATTGATGATCGCTACAACTGGTACGTGGACCTTGGTATCAAGGAAGAAAACCTGCGCCTGTACGAGCACCCGAAGGAGAAGCTGTCCCACTACTCCAAGAGCACTGTCGACGTCGAGTATGCATTCGGCTTCACCGGCTCCAAGTGGGGCGAGCTCGAGGGCGTGGCTAACCGCACCGACTATGACCTTTCGGTTCACGCGAAGGGCTCCGGCGAGGACCTGTCCTACTACGACCAGACCACCGAGGAGCGCTGGGTGCCATACGTCATCGAGCCGGCAGCCGGCCTAGGCCGTTCCATGATGGCCTTCTTGGTCGATGCATATGACGAGGAAGAGGTGCCAAACGCCAAGGGTGGCACCGATAAGCGTGTGGTCCTGCGTTTGGACCGCCGCCTTTCCCCGGTCAAGGTCGCGGTTCTGCCGTTGTCCAAGAAGGAAGAGCTGTCCACCCCGGCCCGCGAGCTGGCTGCCAAGCTACGCCAGCACTGGAACGTTGACTTTGACCTCTCCGGTGCTATCGGCCGCCGCTACCGTCGCCAGGATGAAATCGGCACGCCTTTCTGCGTGACCTACGATTTCGATTCCCTTGAAGACGGTGCAGTTACCGTCCGCGAGCGCGACACCATGGAGCAAGAGCGCGTCAAGATCGACGAGCTCGAGGCATACCTGGCCGCTCGCCTCATCGGCTGCTAAAGGCCAAGTAAAGAAGAAAGTAGCGATGCAATACACCAGCTGGGACCGCACTGACAGTCAAAAGCCTGTCCTGCTGAAGGAGGATGGGCCCCTGGCCTTCGGCGTCTTTTCTGCAGATCAGGCAGAAATTGACGGCGAGGTTTGGCAGCTTGCAGCGGACCCGCAAGAAGGCGCCACGGCCCGCGTGGATGGCCGCGTCTATACGCTGCAGGGCCCGCTGGGCCGCGCCAAGCGCCTCACGGCGGATGCGGCTGGCCGCGCGTTTTCCTTCATCAATGAAAACGGCGGCGACTGGATCATTGAAGACGCCGCCGGCTACAAGGTAGCGCAGTTTTCGACAAAGAATTCCGGCGTGCGCAAGGCCATCTTGGAGTTCGACGCGGAGCCCGAGGCGGCCGCGCTAAACGACGCCGAGATCATCGCCTTGAGCTGGTTTACCCGTCTCATTCTGGAGGCCAAGACCCGCGGCATGGCGGTGCCCGTCATTGCCACGCTGGGGCTTGCCTCCCTGGTGGCGCTGCTTTCCCTTTTCGTGTTCTAGGCATTAAGCGATACTCGTGAGTACAGAACACCGGCATTGGACGTGGGCCGAAGATTGCCTGCGTGATGAAGAAGGAACCGTATGGGCCACGGTGCGCGCTGACGTGCTGAACGTCAATGAATCCCAGCTGGCTTCGGCGCAGGAGCGCATTTTGCTGGAGCACTCCATCGACAGCGGCAGTCGCCATTTCTGGGTGCGCGGCACGGCCACCACGGGCCAGACTCTGCACGTGGGGCAGCAGGGTGTTTCCATTAGCCACATGCAGGCTAAGTGTATGGGCCGTGAGTACACGCTGGATAGGCCTAATCCTTTCCGCAGGGAGCGCCGCATTTATGACGCTTCCGGAAACGAGATTATCCGCACGCGCCCCACTTTCAAGGGCGTGCTGGAGATTACGGATATGCGGCCGCAGCAGGTGCCGGACGTCGACGCCGCGTTTTTAACCTATTGCTGCGCGCTTGTCGACGCCCCGAAGCGCCGGCGGATCTAAGCGCCGGCGGATCTAGAAGGAACCGCCGCGGAAGCCACCGCCCCCGCCGCCGGAGTTTCCGCCGAAACCGCCGCCAAAGCCGCCCCCGAATCCACCGCCGAAGCCACCATGGCTGTTGCCGCCGCCGAGCATCTGGCCGATGACCATGCCGGTGATGATGTCTCCCGCGGTGGAGCCGGCGGACTGAACCTGTTGGCGGCGCTGATAAGAGTTGATGTCCTGCTGCGCGGTGCGCGCCGCATTTTGTGCGGCGTTAGCGGCCTGGCGGGAAGCATCGATGGCGCTGCGCAGATCGGAGTTTTTGAGCTGCATGGCTTGGGCGTGCAGCCGCTTGGCGTCGGCAAGCTGAGTACGCGCGGTGGCACCCACCACGCGGCCACGGGTGGAGATGACGTCCTCAGCGGCCTGGATGGCGGCCTGCGCGGAGTGCATCTGCTGGTTGTACAGGTCGAGCTGGCGGGCACGGGTGGCGGTGGCTTCGCGGACGGAATCGAGGAGCTCGTCGAGCTCGGAGTCGAGGGTAGTCAACGCGGTGTAGTGGCCGAGGGGGTCGCTGGCCTGGCCGGTTTCGGCCGCAGTGACGGCGTCATGGGCGCGCGCGGTGACGTCGTCGAGTGCCTGCCAATCGGCCGCAGTGCCAAGCTTTTTGCCTTGCTGCTCCAACTGGCGGGCCTCGTCCACCTCGCCGCGGACCTCAGCGATGAGCGCGGCAAGATTCTGCTTGGCGGCCGCGAGGTTGGACTCGGCGTGCTCGACGCCGGAAAGGAGGCGGTCTGCCACCTCGATGGCGTGCTCGGCCTCGCGGATGAGGGCCACCAGGCCGCCTTGCTGGCCGGCAGGTGCCGCGGCGAGTTCACGGCCACGGTCGAGCTGCTTTTCCGCCTCGCCCACGGAGACTTCTGCCATGTGTGGGTTATCGGCAATGGAGTCCAGCGCGCCCGGGTGGTCTTCCTGCAGTTGTGCCAGAATCTGCTGGGCCTGCGGGATGCGGGCGCGCACGTCCACGCTGCGGCGCGTGAGCTCGTCTAGTTTGGAATCGGCGTTGATCAGCAGATCGCGCATTGCGGCGAAATCCGCGGCTTGGGCATCCAAGGCATCATCGGCCTGGCCGCACGAGGAGATGATCTCGATGAGCATCTGGCGGCGCTCGGCCTCGGATTCTGGCGCGGCGTCGTCAAGCCGGCGCTGCATAGCAAAGGCCTTCTGCAAGGTGGAGGTGGAGTGGTTCATCGCGCGGGTGAAAGGACGCGTGCGCTCGGGGCCGAACTCGGCGGTGGCGATGTCGAGCTCCTCCTTGCCGCGGCGAATGGACTCATCGGTAGAGACCAGCTCCTCGCGCGCCAAGGAATCGAGCGTTGCGGTATCGAGCCTGTTCAGCGAATTCGTATCGCCCGGCTCGATGGCGCGCGCTGACTTGAGCGTCTCCGCGGAATCTTTCTTGGTCTTGCGGCGGCCTGCCAACCATATGCCGCCGCCGGCCAGTGCCAGGGCACCGGCACCGCCGGCTAGCCAGCCGGCACCTGAACCAGAGTCAGCGGAGCTAGAACTAGAAGAACCCTTCTCGCGGCCCGAGGCAGCTGCGACTAACTCCAAAGCAGAACCGCCGAAGTCATCGTCTGCCAGGCGTGCCGAAGCTGCCTCATACATGGCATTCAGCCGGCTCTTTGGCCAGGCCCCACCCGTTTGCACGCCGACCTTGCGGTCTTCGACGGAGACAACATAAATGGCGGAGTTCGGGCCCTTGGCGGAGACGAATTGCTGCGCGAAGTCTTCCGCGGAGCCAGACAGAGTCTTTTCAAAGACCACGTAGAGTACCAGGCCCTCGTTCTTCTGCAGCGTCTTGATTTCATCTTCCATCTGGTCTTTTTCCTCAGCGGAGAGCACCCCAGAGTTGTCAGTGACCTTAGAAGTAATGCTGGAGGGGGCAGCCTGCGCTAGCACCGCCGGCGCGTTGCTGTGGGGTGGTGTTGCTGCAAAAGCAGTAGGCTGCGATAGCCCTACGATGAGTGCCGCTAGGACGGCTGAACCGATACGCGCAGAAGAAGTCATGCCCACCAGAATACCGTTAGGCTAGTGCAAATGAGACGCGTTAGCTGCTGTGGGAAAGCACGGAAATCCCGGGAAAAGATTGCCCAGAAATTTAATCTGGTGGAGCCTGAAGCACAGGCAATCATCGTGCTCGGTGCGGCTCAATACGATGGCAGGCCCTCGCGCATCCTGCAGGCACGCCTCGACGAGGCCCGCCGCATTGCGGTTGCTATACCGGGCGTGCCCATTGTTACCGTCGGCGGCAAGCTGCCCGGGGATCGCTTCACCGAGGCTGAAGTCGGCGCCAAGTATCTTAGTGGCCACGCCACTGTGTTGCCTGTGCCGGAGGGCAACGACACCGTGGAATCCCTGCGCGCCATCCGCCGCAGGCATGGCTTCGAGCGCGTCATCATCGTGACCGACCCGCTGCATCGCTTGCGCGCCTGGCTAATCGCCCGCGACGAGGGGTTTGCGGCACGGGTGGTCGGTGCAGCCGGCTATCCCACGCCCACCTTCGCGCCGCCGTGGTGGCGCTATTTGGCCCACGAGTTGGGCGGCCTGGTGGTCTTCGGCGCGCGGAAGGTACTAGGGGAGGAGCTAGCTGAGCATCTGCGCAGCGGTCTACACCGCTTCGAGGGGCTCATCCGCCCGACGCGACGCGCCCGACACGAAGAAATTCGCAATAAAGCCGGGAGATAAAGCACCTTGTCAGCGGCTATTTTTAAGTGTTTTTCCAGCTATCGCAGGAAATTCTCAGTTGATTTTGGTGGCAAAACCACTTTCTGCTCGCTAGCGTGGTTAGTGAAAGCTCCCCCTATCGAAAGGAAAACTTATGTTTGACATCATCAACAACGTCTTCAACCTCGTAGCAGACACCCTGCAGGCACTGGTTAACCTGCCTTTCTCCTTCGCTGATAAGCTGTCCAGCGCTTTGTCCAGCAAGTAAGCTCGGACATAGTTAGAGCTCCTGTCCAAGGTTTCCCGTAAAAGGGAGGCTGGGACAGGAGCTTTTGCTTTGCAATGGCAGCCAGACACCCCTACCAGAATCAGAAAAGTACAAGCTCGTTGCGCCTACACTGCACTATGTGAGCTATTCCTATACCCCGCACGACGCCGCCCGCCTCTTCGACGAGAGCCCCAAGGGCTCCGTGTTTAATAGCAAGTCTGGCCCGGCTGACGCGGATCACCGCGGCGCCTTCGCCCGCGACCGCGCCCGCGTCCTGCACTCTGCTGCTTTGCGACGCCTCGCTGACAAGACGCAGGTGGTTGGCCCCCACGACGGCGATACGCCCCGCACGCGGCTGACCCACTCGCTGGAGGTGGGCCAGATTGCCCGCGGTATCGGCTCCGGGCTGGGGCTTGACCCAGATCTGTGCGACATGGCCGGGCTGACCCATGACATCGGGCACCCGCCGTATGGCCACAACGGTGAGAACGCACTCAACGAGGTAGCGGATATCTGCGGCGGCTTCGAAGGTAACGCGCAGACCCTGCGCATTTTGGCACGTCTGGAGCCGAAGGTAGTCGATGCGGAGGATAATTCTTTTGGGCTGAACCTCACGCGCGCCGCATTGGACGCGGCGTGCAAGTACCCGCGGACCAAGACCAATCCGGATGGCAGCGTGAACCGCAAGTATGGTTGTTACGACGAGGACGCCCACATCTTGGCCTGGCTGCGCGAAGGACACGAAGACTCTCGCCCCTCGATGGAGGCACAGGCGATGGATTGGTCCGATGACATTGCCTACTCGGTCCACGACGTCGAGGATGGCATCGTTTCGGGTCGCGTTTCCCTCGCCGTGCTCTGGGACTTGGTGGAGCTGGCTGCCCTCGCGGAGAAAGGTGCCAAAGCTTTCGGCGGCAGCGCGGACGAGCTTCTCGACGCCGCGGATTCCCTGCGTGCACTGCCCGTCATCCAGCAAGTCAGCGAGTTCGATTCCTCGCTGCGCGCCTACACCACGCTGAAGAAGATGACTTCGGAGCTAGTGGGCCGCTACGTTGGTGCCACGGTGCAAGCCACCCGTGAGGCCAATGGCCCGGAGCTGGTTTTGGGGCGCCAGCAGGGCAACCTTGCCGTGCCAGCGCGCGCGGAAAATGAGGTCAAGCTTTTGAAGACCATCGCGGTGCTCTACGTGATGGATGAGCCGGTGCACTTGGCGCGCCAGGATCGCCAGCGCGAGCGCATCTACCGCGTTTTTGATTATCTTTCCGCCGGCGCACCGGGCGCCCTCGACCCGATGTTCCGACTGTGGTACAACCGCGCTGAATCGGATGCCGAGCGCCAGCGGGTCATTGTGGATCAGATCGCCTCGATGACCGAGTCCCGTTTGGAGAGGCTAGCGCGCCAGACCGCGGAGTTTTCTGGCTTTATGGGGTAGTTTTCGGCCTAGCGGTGAAGCTTGACGGCGCTGTCTTTAAAAACCTCGAGCACCGCTGCAGTGTCCTCTGCAGGCAGGTGCCAAGAGGAAGCGACGATGGTTTCGACCTTGTGCTTGTGCAGGAAGTCTGCCAAGTCGTCGAGGTTGTGCGGGGCAGTGCAGGTATCGCAGCCACGGATGGTGCCGAGCGCGGAATACAGATCTGCGCGGCTTTCAAGCGGCTGAGTGATTAGAACTTTGGAGAGATTATTCAGCATCGGGGATCTCGCAGAAGGATTCGTAGTGATCGTCGGTGTAGTACCAGACATCGGGGTCGGTTTCGCTGCCGCCGCCGGTGACGATGCGCTTGGCGCCGCGGTGGTTTAGGCCGGGCGAATCCACGGTGTATTCGCGGTAGTAGTTCTTGGACTCTTTGGGCAGTACGCCCTCGTAGTTTCCAAAACGCTTGTTGTCATTATCCGGATGGTCGTAGGGCCCGCCCGCCAAGATATCCTCGGCCGTTTCTTCTGCTTCCTCGGGCAGGGTATCCATCGCGCACGAGGCGTAGTGCCCGGAAAAATTCGCGGCGTTGGATGATGAAGCAGAGCTTGCAGTTGAACTCGTGGACTGCGAGCTACCAGAATCACTGCCAAGGTCGATTCCGAAGTAGCCAGCGGCTGCGACTAAGAGCAAGCTGCCGAGGACGGCTAAGGGCTTCTTCTTGGAGGAGGGGGGATTGGCCATACCCCCATCTTTGCAGGGATTTTCCTGCAATGAAAATCTAGCTAGCACTGGGAAAACACTCGGACCTTCTGCATTTTCCAGGTTTGGCTTTTGCCGCTTTTTGTCTACCCCAAGGGTGGGTAAATTTCTGTTCTTTCCAGCGGCTTTTCCATCTGTAGTTGTTGGGCACCTGTACCTGCACCCCAAGGCAAGCCAGCAACCCACAAGCGGGGTAGTCTTTAGCGCATGGCACAAGGCAGAATTCCGGAGAGCGACATCCAAGCAATCCGTGAACGCGCGCCTTTGGAAGAAATAGTGGGCGAGTATGTACAGCTCAAACCAGCTGGTTATGACTCCATGAAAGGGCTGTCGCCCTTCAAGGAAGAGAAAACGCCTTCCTTCCACGTGCGCCCGCAGCGCGGTTATTATCACTGCTTTTCCACGGGCAAAGGCGGCGATGTTTTTAGCTTCCTGATGGAAATGGAGCAGGTCTCTTTCCCCGAAGCAGTCGAGGCGGTGGCTCAAAAGATTGGCTACCACATCAATTACCAAGGCGGCAGCACCGGCAATCGCAACGAAAAACCTGGCACTCGGCAGCGCCTTATCGCGGCGAACAAGGCGGCCCACCAGTTCTACCGAGAGCAGCTAGAGACCCCGCAAGCAGCCAAGGCGCGCGAGTTCCTACTCGATCGTGGCTTTGGCCGCGAGACCATCTATGACTTCGAGTGCGGTTATGCCCCGGAGGGGTGGGACACTGCCACCAAGCACCTTCTGCGCATGGGCTTTTCTTTTGAGGAGCTAGAGGCTGCTGGCATTTCCAAGATGGGCAAGCGCGGGCCCATCGATCGCTTCCACCGCCGCCTGCTGTGGCCCATCAAGGACCTTTCGGGCAACGTCATTGGCTTTGGTGCCCGCAAGCTTTTTGAGGATGACAACCTGGGCAAGTACATGAACACGCCTGAGACCATGCTCTATCGCAAGTCCAAGGTGCTCTTTGGCTTGGATTTGGCCAAGCGCAACATCGCGGAAGCACACCAAGCGGTGGTGGTGGAGGGCTACACCGACGTCATGGCGATGTATGCCGCAGGCGTGAAGACCGCCGTGGCCAGCTGTGGCACCGCGTTCGGCGGCGATCACCTGCAGGTCCTGCGCAGGTTGATGCTGGATGATTCCTACTTCAATGGCGAGCTCATCTACACCTTCGACGGTGATGAGGCTGGACAGAAAGCCGCGATGCGCGCTTTCCAAGGGGAGCAGTCCTTTACTGGGCAGTCTTTCGTTTCGGTGGCACCAGAGGGCATGGACCCTTGCGATTTGCGCCTGGCCAAGGGCGACGCCGCGGTGCGTGAGCTCATCGCGGACCGCATCCCGATGTTCGAGTTCGTCATCCAGTCGGTGCTTAGCGAATACCGCATCGATACCGCTGAGGGGCGTCTGCAAGCATTGCGTCGTGCGGTGCCCGTGGTGGCACAGATTCGCGATGCCCCGCTGCAGCGTGAGTACGCCCGCCGCCTAGCCGGCTGGGTGGGTTGGCCCAACCCGGAGGAAGTCCTGCAGCAGGTTCAGCAGGAGGCTCGCCGACCTAAGAAAAAGGACAAGAAGGCACGGCTTGCCGACGCCCCGATTAAAGCCGGCACGCCCGCTCCCGCACAACAGAACACTCCGGTCTTCCACGTGCCAAGCCCCCGTGAGACCCACCTGTGGCCGCAGCGGGAGGCCCTAAAGCTGGCCTTGCAGTACCCGGGCCTTGCCGGTTCTTATTTTGACGGGATTACCGCCGATGCGTACTCGAACGAGTCTTACCGCATCATCCGCGAGGCAATCTCTACCGTCGGTGGCGTTGCTGCCGGAGCCAACCTGCCCAGCGTGGAATGGATCGCCGCTGTGGCGGGGGAGATGCTCGATCTCACTGCGCGCAACTTTGTCAGTGAGCTTGCCGTGGAACCCATCAAGGTGGGCGATGAGTCCGATCCCAAAGCTTGGGAGGTCTATGCTGACAGCGTGCTTTCCCGCCTCCAGGAAGCTCGCGTGGGCGACCAAGTAGCCCAAATCAAGGCCCAACTAGGCCGCATGCGCCCCTCCGACGACGAGCAAGCCTATAACTCGCTTTTCGCCGATCTCGTCGCCCTTGAGCAAGCCCGCCGCGAGCTTAACGACAGGGCATTCCGTGGGCCGCAGCCTAGCTAGTCTTCGTCAGGCTCGTAGATACGGTCTTGGCCGTCTAGCTGGTTTCCTTTGATGCGGCGGCCGCGGCTTAGATCCTTTACCTCTTTCATGCGGGGTTCTGGATCGAGCTTGTTTGCCACTGCCTTGCGGGTGGCGTTTACTGCGTTCTTGGTGACGGGGGAGTTGATCGCTTTTTCGTATGCGCCCTTGATCTGGTGATAACGCTTGCGGCCGGCCTTGGTACCAAAGACATAACCTGCGGCGGCGCCTACTACGAATTGGATCATGGTTGGAGTATCTCACCCTTCAGGTAGTGATTTAACGCTAATAACCTCACCCAGCCTACCTGTATCGGTGGTGTAGTGGTGGGTATCCTCATTGATGAAATTTATTGTGACCGCTTCCCAACTCGGGTAAAGCACGATAGTTTAAAGACGTGACCGCTCGATCTTGTCTCTCGCAAGCGGCATCAGCCGCAATAGCCATGGCCGCCCTGACCACGGCCGCCATCGGTGTTGTTCCTGTCAGCTCGGATTCGAACGAAGATGAAGTAAGCAACGTTCGAAGCTAAACCCATCTCAGCTAAATCCATCGCGCCACCAGAAAAGATCATCTTTTAGCCGGAAAAATTTAACCTTCTCGCCACCTTATGCAGCTAGCGTTCTGTGCGTTCTTGTCGCTAATTCAATGGAGAAAGTAAATATGGTTCGTCATCGTTATTCGATAGTTGCTGCTTCCCGCCGTTCTGTAGCGGCCGCAATTCTGGCAGTGGGTGTAGCGGGTGCAGGCGCACATGTGAATCCTGCGCCAGCTAGTGCACAGCTATCGTCTTCGATGCCAGCGCTTACGGGGGCTGTTACCGGCTCGAGCAGTGGTGCCCCAGCAGTCCAGCATGACGGCGCACCAACCCCAACTCCATTCACCACCGACTACTTGGTTGGCTTTCCTTCCGATGTCTCTTCCTACCAATACGGTGTCTACTGGGAAGTAGTCCGCATGTTTGACCATGTGAAGACCCAGCAGCCAATCATGGATGAGAACCTCGAAAAGGCCATCGCCATCAACAACGCTGCTGCCGATGATCCAGCGCTGATTAAGCGCGCTCAGCAAGATGCGGCTGCTGACACTGACGGCGTGATGCTTGCGGTTTCTGACGCACTGGGTGAGGAGTTTGGCGCCGCTTTCCGCGATGCTCTTGCCGAGCACCGCCTGCCAAAGACGGAGTACCTGTTGGGAAATGGCTACCTAGCTCGTGCCGGTGGACTAGCTAGCTCTACCTTCGCGGAAAAGTACCACTTCAACGTGCGACGTCCTTTCCAGGTAGCACCCGATGCTATTCACAAGTACAACGACGGTAAGAAGGACTATTACGGCACCACGCCAGCCTTTCCGTCTGGCCATACAAACCAGGCAACTTGGATCACCACGTTGATGGCCCACATGCTCCCGGAGGTTGCACCGCAGCTCGTGCTGCGCGGCGCGGAAGCCGGCAACCACCGCGTGGTCATGGGCGTGCATTATCCGCTCGACGTTATCGGCGGCCGTATGACGGGACAGGCCGCAGCAGCCGACCGTCTCAACGATCCACGTATGCACGATGCGCTTGACCAAGCAGCGGCCGAAATCCGTGCAGAGATGAAGTGGCGCACTGGCAAGGACATCTCCGAGCTCGTAGCCCAGCAGGCTGATGCGGGTAAGAATTACGCTACCGACGAGCAGGCGGTTGAGCGTTATGCTCCGATGCTGGACTACGACTTTAAGCCAGCTTATGCCACCGATGCTCCAATGATTGTCCCGAAGGCCGCGCCGGTCCTGCTCGAATCAACCCATCCCGAGCTCACTTGGGAGCAGCGCGCCGAGGTGCTTCGCCAAACCGCAAACCCAGCCGGCCACCCCCTCGACTGGCAGGGCGAAGCAGGCTCCTGGCAGCGCCTAAATCTGGCAAAGGCCATGGCTGCGACGGTAACTGTCAATGCGGATGGATCGGTGCAAGTCACCGAGTAACCCGATTTCATTGGGAACCCACCCCAGTATTGGTCATACCCGCGCGCGAAGAGACAGAAACGTGCAATCATTGGCGAGACAGCAAATGTTGGTATGACACCTAAAACGCTTCCAAGGAGCACAATGGCTAAGCCGAAAATTATGACTGTGTACGGTACTCGACCTGAAGCAATCAAGGTCGCACCGGTCATCAAAGCTCTAGAGGCTGATGATCGCTTCGAGTCCGTTGCAGTCTCTACTGGCCAGCACAAGGAAATGCTGGAGCAGGTAAACACCATGTTTGGAATTACCCCCAAGCATGATCTGGGATTGATGAAGCCGGGACAGACCCTCAATGAGATTGTTTCCCGTGCAATTGCCGGCCTCGATGAGATCATCGTTGCTGAGGAGCCGGACGTCATCATTTCCCAGGGTGATACATCAACGGCCATGGCAGCGGCTCTTGCGGGCTTCCACCGCGGTGTGCAGATCGTTCACCTGGAGGCAGGACTGCGTACCGGCAACATCTTGTCCCCGTTCCCGGAGGAAGCAAACCGTAAGATCATCGGTCAGGTTGCAGCCCTGCACCTTGCGCCGACTGAAGGTGCAATGGAGAACCTGCGCCGCGAGGACGTTCGTTCTAAGGACATCGTTGTAACCGGTAATACGGTTATTGATGCTCTCCTTGAAGCAGCAACTTGGGACATCGAATTCTCGGATCCAACTCTTGCTGAGGCCGCTAACTCGGACAAGCGTTTCGTTGTTGTCACCACACACCGCCGCGAGAACCTTGACGCGATGAAGGAGATCGGTGGTGCTGTACAGGATCTAGCAAAGACATATCCGGATACTATTTTTGCGCTGCCGCTGCACCTGAACCCTAAGGTCCGCGAAGCAGTTCTTCCGGAGGTTGAGGCGCTGGAGAACGTCATCATCACGGATCCTCTTCCGTACGATCAGTTCACCAAGCTCCAGAACCGTGCGGCCATTATCCTGACCGACTCTGGCGGAGTCCAGGAGGAAGCACCTTCCTTGGGCAAGCCGGTTTTGGTCATGCGCCAAAACACCGAGCGCCCTGAGGCCGTCGTCGCCGGCACCGTGAAGCTGGTGGGAACCAACCGTGAGCTTATCGTGGCAGAGGCAAAGCTTCTGCTTGATGACAATGCCGCTTATTCTGCAATGGCTAATGCCGTTAACCCATATGGCGATGGCAAGGGCGCTCAGCGCTCGGTTGCAGCAATTGCGGAGCTTCTAGAAGTAGGAAAGCGTTTGCCAGACTTTAGCACTGAGTTGGTGCCGGATGAGGTACCGCGTTTTGAAGAGGTCGTAGCTCCGGAGGAAGAGCTGGAAAAGTAAACAGCCTGCAGTTCACTCTGACATAAACTAACCGCCGCATTGGAACACCCATTGTGTTCCAATGCGGCGGTTTTGTATTTCTCAGTGGGTAGGCCAAATTTAAGTCTTCATTTGGGATTGGAACTAATCGCACTTTTGATCAGTCCAATAGAGCATGGAGGAAAATAGTGAGCCCAAGGTAGGCGGCGTTGTGATTGACAACGTAGTACGCACTGATACGGGGTGGAAGGCCATAGGGCGGACGAAGGACTTCAGCGGTGCCATCGTTGAACTTAGTGAGGTTGGCGCCAGCAGGGAAGAAGTGCAACGTCTGTTGGAAGAGCGTGGTTGGGCATTGGTGTTCAACGAGCAGCGCTTTGCCGTCACTGCGCGGATGACGGTGTTGGAGCTGGTTGACATTGCTCTGCAAGCATTGCGCACTGGGGAAATCGGGCAAGGAAATCGAATTCAAACCGTGAACATGTATCAGCGTGCACGGCGGTTTCTCGTAGGCGAGCGTGGCATTCCAGCGCTGGGGAATCTCCGCCTGGAAGATTGTGAGGCGCGCGTAGTCCATTCTTGGCTGTCACGAGTGGCGGACAGCTCGCTTGCTTCAGCGCGGCATCTGCGAATTCTGCTCTTACATGCCTTCTCGATAGCTGAGCGGCAAGGGCTTGAGCTATGGACACAGAACCCCGCGCGGACTGCTCAGCTGCCGCAATTGCCGCGCGCTGAACCGGTTGAGGTTACACCGGAGGAGTTTAATGAGCTCCTTGCGCAGATCCTTGCTTGGGAAAGTCAAGGAAAGCGTACCGACCTTTCAGGGATGGTGTGCTGCTACATGGCAACCGGAATTCGTCCGGGAGAACTTCCCGCGCTGCTGTGGGAAGAAGTGGACTTGGATAGCAAGCCGGCGACGATGATTGTCAGTGGCTGTGCCGTATACCAAGACGGAAAGTTAGTTCGGCAGCCGGAGCCGAAGACCGCGGCCGGCTTTCGCGAAATTGTCATCCCTGAATGGTTTGCGGAGATGTTGCGTGAGCGATTTGCCCGCCGCGATCCGAATGTGCCTTATGTTTTTCCCAGTAGGGCCGGAACGATGCACAGCATGCACAACCTCGGCAATAGGTTCCGGCAGGCGCGTGGCGCGCGCTTTAAGCACATCAAGCTGAAGTCTTTCCGCTCCACTGTCGCAACCGTAATCGCCTGCGAAAAGGGGGCTGAGGAAGCAGCCAGACATCTAGGGCATACAAGCCCTGCGATCACCGGTCGGCACTACATAAAGCGCGCAAACAAGACCGGCGACCACAACGATATCCTCGAGGCACTAAAGCCCACTGTGTTCGACGAGCAGTAGGGAAGTCCAAGCCCAAAGCTTTATGAACCAACGCGATACAAAACGAGAAAAAGAACCGCCTGAAATCAGGCGGTTCCTGTCTGCTCCTCCAACTGGGCTCGAACCAGTGACCCTTCGATTAACAGTCGAATGCTCTGCCAACTGAGCTATGGAGGATTATCTTGTGCAATGAGTCCGAATTACTTCGGTGCTCTGTGCGACGAGATATAACTATATAAGCTGGGGTAAGAATGAAGCAAATCTGCTGGAAAGAGTGGATTTTTGCGGTGGGTCGGCGGTGCTGCGCGCGGCAGTGATTACTCTGGTTTAGGCTTCATAGGGATGGCGGCAGCAGGAAGGAAAGGCATTGTTCATTGGACAGACGAGGTTTAGTCTTTTTGTTCCACAGTCTGGTTCCTGGCGGGCGAGCAACGGGAAGAAGTTATCGTCCGAGGCGGACTATCGCGCCTACCTCTATGACCCGCAGCGCTTGGAGTTTCGCACGAACCACTTCATTGAGCACACGGTTCCGTTGCTGGCGCAGGCGGCGCGCGGGCATGAGGTCACCCACATCGTCTCCTTTTCGGAGTCCCTTCCGCAGCGCTGGAAGTCCCGACTAGAGGAGGCGGGGCAGCAGTATGACTTCCTGTGGCTCGATGAGCGCAAGGACGGCGAGCAGGCGTGGGACACCCCGCAGGCGGTCATCAGGGCTAGCGGTCACACTGGGGTCTATGGTTCCTACCGGCTGGATGATGATGACATGCTGGCAACGGGTTTCTTCGATGCGGCGCAGCCCTACCTTGTGGAACCGTTGGTGGAGATGTTTGTGAGCTTCCCATTAGGGGTTGAGGCGATCTTTGACGGTACGCACTTTAGTAACTTCCGCCTGGCGCATGTGCCGATGAACTCCATGGGGTTGATGGCGCTGTGCTCGATTGACGCTGAGAAAAACATCCGTGCGCCCAAAGGGGGCCCGCACGATCTCACGGACCGGTATTCGCCGGTGATTCTTGATGCCCGCCACGTCAGCTATCTCCGGTCCCTGCATGATGGGCAGGACAATGCCATGCGGTACCGGGATGGCTTGGTTCTGGAGCGTTTGCTGCACGAGACGGGAAAGAACCCGCCGCTGCATGACTATGACCAGTTGGCCTCTGCATTCCCGACGGTTGCAGAAAGGATCGACCAGGGTGCGCAGAATTTCGCTGTTGGTAAGACAGTGGGCGACGGGGTCGCCTTCGCGTTGGCAGGACAAGGAGCGCAAGGGGCAGTAGATGCCACGATTGTGTTGTCGCTGAACAGTGAGAAACTCATCGAGCCGGAGAACTTCGTCGTGGACCTGCTCGTGGTGGACGCGCAGGGGCGACAAGTTCCCCGGCACCAGGCCTTGGCAGGCCTCAAATCTATTAATCGCGGGCGTATTGGGCACTGTCACCTCGTGCCGGTGGAGGAGGGACAATCTCGCGTTGTGGTGAGCCTGCGCCTCGAACAGGGGAAATCGCTGCTGGGCTTTTGCATTAAGGGGATGGAGCCGAAGGTGCAGAAGGTGTCGCTGGAGACGGTCAGTGTGGCTGCTGATGCTGCGTTCTACCCGGTCGATGCTGCGCGGTTCGCCGCGCTGGTGGACTACACCCCGCTGCGCGTTCAGGACCGAGTCCTCGACTTCCTTGTTGACCGCCGAGAGTCGATTCGCACAGTTGCTACCCGCGTTCTTGGGCAACAAAGCGCCGAGCGGGCGCTGGCAAAACTCCTGCCGTTATATCGCCGTATCCGACGGCTAGCGTCCTACTGATTAGGGCGTGCAGGTGCCAGAAAGTGCGCGGGGTTGGTGGGGAATTTAGCGCGGTGTAACAGTATGATGGACGGAAGCCGGAACGTTGGTCAGTGCGAAGGAGCCTAGTCAAGCTGTGAAAATTCTCATCGTGTCGCAGTATTGGTATCCCGAAAATGGGGTGCCGCAGCGGAGGTGGATGTGGCTGACTAAAATTCTTGTCGATGCTGGCCATGAGGTGTCCGTGATTGCACCGCCCCCACATTATGAGCGCAAGATTCCTATCTCGCAGTGGCTGGCAACGGCCGCGTTGCGCTTGCACCGCACCACGGAGACGGGGCCGTCGCAGGAACGCATCATCCGCAGCGGTTATTTTCCAGCGGGTTCGTCCTTGACGCAGCGCGTGCTCAACCAAGCAGTGGTGGCTGCCTCGATGTTGGCGGTATCACTCAGCCCTTGGTCGGAGGCGGGGAAACTGCGTCCCGATGTGGTCATTGGCACGGTTCCAGCCCTGCCCACAGCTACCGTCACCCAGCTCATAGCGCGGTTGAAGCGGGTTCCCTACGTCATCGACTTGCGTGACGCGTGGCCGGAGCTGTTGCACGAAAACCGGAGCTGGAATGCGGCCACGGGCCGCCGGTCGCTGCGGGAAAAGCTGCTCCGCCGCGGGCCCTTGCAGGCAGTGACCGCGGTGACTGGGCGTGCGGTGACCTCGGCACTCAAACATGCCTCCGCCGTGCTGACCACCTCTGAGCAGCTTGCCCTGCAACTGCGCCAGCAAGAGAAAGAGTCAACTGGCAAGCGCACCCGGGACGTGGTCACCATCAGGAATGTCTTCCCGCCGCGGACACAGCTGGACACTCAGCCGCCGAAGGCGCGAGAGCACGATGGGCTCAACGTTTTGTACGCCGGTACATTTGGGCGCGCCCAGCGGTTGGATAATGCCTTGGTAGCCGCGCACTTGGCGCAGGAGATGGGCGTGAAGGTTAAGCTGCGTTTCGTCGGTGACGGGGTGTCGTGGACGATGTTGCGGGACAAGGCCGCCCAGCTTGGTCTGGACGTGGACTTCCATCACCGTATTCCCGCTGGTGAGCTGGAAAACTACTATTCCTGGGCTGACACCGCGTTGGTGCACCTGACTGACTGGAAGCCGCTGGATTGGACGGTGCCGTCCAAGACCTTTGAGCTGATGGAGCTGGGGATTCACATCAGTGGCGTGTTGAGCGGTGAAGCTGCGGAGTTGATTACCCAGCTTGAGGCGGGAGACGTTGTTCCGCCCAAGCGCCCTGAGGAGCTAGCGCGGCTTTGGAAATCCCTTGCGGAGGACCGCACCAAGTTGCAGGTATCTGAGGACGGCCGGCAGTGGGTCAAGGAGCAGCGCGATAAGCATGCACCGCAGGCTCTGCTCGATGTCCTAGGGCGCGCCGCGTCCCGTCAACCGTAGATAATCGCTGGTAGGTACACATGCTCTTTGCCGATAAGCCCTATCCCGGACATAGCCCCCAGGGCGCCGTGTGCGTTGTCGTTGATTCAGCGACAGTGGTCAGCATGGGGGACCTGGGCCGCAACGTCGTCTTCGCTACTGACCCGACGGGGACTCTAAGCTTCTATGATGCCGTGATTTTTGTGGACTATCCAGCAGAAACGGTGTGGGACTTCATCAGCGCCCACGGGGAATCGTCGGTGCAGACCGCGCCCAAGGTGTTTTACTGGGCATCGCTTGGTCCTGACAGCGCTCCGGAGCGGGCCTCGAATTTCCTGCGCGGACCAGACAGCCTGACGGCCGGGGCGGTGAAGTGTGAGCCTGGCTGGGTCAAGATGTGGGTGCTGCCAACACGCGTGGTGGAGGCCGGGGACGGGGCGGGCCACCTGCGCAGCGCGGCGGACGTCAGCCTGGGGCTGTCGGCGCTGCGGTGCGTGGAACACCGTGATGTGTGGGCCGATGCCTTGCCGGAGCTGTCGACGCCGTCGGTACTGTCCGCCCTCCTGGACAGAGTGATTCCGGTGGTCAAGCCCGTGAAAAGGTATCTGCCCCAAGGCGTGATTATTCGTTTGTACAAGCTTTTGGCCCGGATGAAGTAGGGTGCGCATGAGTGAGAAATACACCGTGGGGATCTCGGTCATCGTCCCCAGTTTTGCAGGAAGAGCCAGGCTTCCGCGGCTGATCGAGTGCCTGAATCAGCAATCCCTCGATCCACGCCTGTTTGAGGTGATCGTGGTTCTCAACGGGCCGGATGACAGCAGCGCGGCCTACCTGCGCGGGCTGACCACGGATTATGACCTGCGCATTATTAACACCACCGGTGTGGGGGCGGCGCATGCGCGCAACGTGGGGTTGGCCAGTGTGACGCGCGAATACCTCACGTTCGTCGATGATGACGACGCCCTCGAGCCGGAGTTTCTGGCCACGGGCTTTCGCCTGAGCAAGCCGCAGGAGGCCGTCCTGCTTCCCATGCACGACATCGGGGAAGACGGACGCCACCACGACAGCGCGCTGTCGGCGCGGATTTCGCAGGGCGCCGGCCGCACGCAATTAGCCCGTGTCATCCCGTGGGCCTTGGGCTTTAATGCGTGCAAGATCCTCCCGAGTCACATCGCCACGCGGTTCCGCTTCGATGAAGAGCTCAAGTCGGGCGAGGACGTGGCCTTCTTCGCTCAGTTGCTGACCATTCCGCACTTCGCGTTCACCATCCCGGCTGACGCTCATGACGCCGCGTACCTGCGGTCTGTGCGGCAGGGGTCCGTCTCCCGCCAGAAAGCGAGCTTTCAGTTCTCTGTGGTGGAAAGGCTGCAGTGCATTGCCAAGATTCGGGCCCTTCGCGTGGATGAATCCTCCCGTCCGGCGCAGAAAAACCTCGAGGACGCGCAATTTACCTTTGTCCGTGACTACCTCTCTGGCGCACGCGACCAGGTTGAGGACGCAATTGCCTGCGCGGTCGACTTGGGCGTTGCTGGGTTGCCCTGGAGTGACCTGCGGCTGCAGCGCTCGAACAAGCTCGTGGTGTCCTATTGCTTCCCGCCTTTTGCTGACCCTGCCGCCAACGTGATGGCCAAGACGCTGGCCAATGACGGCGTGCAGGTGGACGTGATCTCTGCGGACATGCGGCGCATTCGCAAGCGGGATGAGTCGACCTACCTCATGGTCGAACCGGTCATCGGTGAGCACGTGCAGCTTAGAACTGAATGCTCTTTTTCGGCCTGGCCACTCATCGCACAATTTGGGCGTGATGCCCTGCGCGCGGCACGCAAACTCCAGAAAAAAGGAAGCGAGTACTCCGTCCTCTACACGCGGGCCTTGTGGTCAGGCTCGCATGTTGCTGGTGCGCTTATCAAACTGGCTTATCCGCAGCTGCGGTGGGAGGCGGAGTTCTCTGACCCGCTCCGGGTTGGTGCTGATGGTCAGCCGCGCCGGGGCAAGCTCACCCCTGGCCCGACCGCGTGGAAGCTCACCCGAGCGCTCAAGCGGCTGGGTGGGGCAGAGCTGGAGATTGCATCGCATTTCGATCTGACCGAGGCAATAACCATTCTGTTGGCGGATAAGTTGCTGTTCACCAATGAGAATCAGCGCCATGTCATGCTCTCGCAGTACCCGGCACCGATTCGGAGCACCGCGGAGGCAAAGAGTGTGGTGCGCCCGCAGCCGACGCCGCCGAAGCACCTGTATCACGGCATGAGCGCGTACCAGACGGATGGAAAGAAGCTAAACATCGGCTACTTTGGCAGCTTCTACCGTGACCGGGGCTTGGGCCCGATTCTGGATGCTGCGATGGATCTGCCGCAGCACCTGCAGGAAAAGCTGGAGTTCCATGTCTTTTGTGACGACCCGCGGACGCTGCGCGCCTTTGCGGCAAGTAAAGCGCCTGCCTTCGGCCTGCGCGTCAATGACTACGTGCCGTACCTGAAGTTTTTAGCCATCACCCACACACTCGACGTCTTGTTGGTCAATGACATGACGTTGCAGCCGGGGTCTTTTGCGGTCAATCCTTTCCTGCCGTCGAAGTACTCCGACTATGCGGGTTCGGGGGTCCCGGTGTGGGGCATCGTCACGCCAGGCTCCCCGTTGTCGGCACAAGTACTCGATTTCCGGTCGTCGGTTGGGGACGCCAGCTCAATCCGGCAGGCACTTGTCGATATGATGGGAAAGCTACGATGAGTATTGTTCTTCCCTCGCTGGGGGAGACGATCGGACAGGATGGTCAATGACATGAGCCGACATAGAGAAGGGGCGAAGTCCTACAGCGTCGGTTTTCTCAAAGAGCTTTCGGGAAATCTAGGGGAGTCCACGTCACGTGTGCAAGTAGTGTCCAAAGGTGACTTGGTCCCGCTGAACCCACGTCCCAGCCTCGGTGGCTACATCAAGGAGCTGTGGGGGCGCCGGTTCTTCATCGGGGCAGAAGCGCGCTCGAAGGCGTTGCGCTCGACCCGTGATTACCGCCTGTGGAAGCTGTGGCTCGTGGTCTCCCCCGTCCTGGACGTGGCCTTTTACGGACTGTTGTTCGGCCTGCTGTTTAAGACGGCGCGGGACGTGGACAACTTTGTGGGCTACCTGTTCATTGGCCTGATTTTCATGCGGATGCTCACCTCGATGTTGGGCTCCGGCAGCGGGCTGATCTCCAGCTCGAAGGCGATGATTTCTGCGTTCCCGTTCCCTCGGGCGTCGCTGGTGTTTTCTCAGACGCTGCGCGCGGCGATCGATAATCTGCTGCCCGCCGGCGTGGCCCTCATTTTGGCCTTCGTGGCACAGTGGGGTGATTTTCCCACGTGGACCACCATTTTGGTGGTGCCGCTGTATGTGATGCTCCACCTTTTTGGCTGCGGGCTGATGCTGATTTTTGCTCGGCTGACCGCGGAAATCCCGGACGTGAAGGCGCTGGTGCCGATTATTACGCAGGCGTGGTTCTTCCTGTCCGGCGTTATGTTTACGATGGACCGTTTCTCCCACGTTCCCACCCTGCAAAAGATCATGGTGGAAAACCCCGCGTACGAGTTCCTGACAGCAATCCGTGACGTCACCATCTACGGCACCGTCCCGGCGCTGGATGCGTGGCTGATCCTGCTTGTCTGGACCGCGGGAACGTTTGTCGTGGGATTCGTTTACTTTTGGGCTGCGGAGGAAAAATATGTCCGGCTTGCGTAATCAACCGATTGAAGAAATTGATGATGCAGCAATTGTCGTCAATAACGTCTCGAAAAGGTACGTCATTAGTCAGTCGCGCTCCGATGATGCAAACACGGTTCGCGCTGGTCGAGGAAAAATGGTTGTCGATGCACTCAAGGACGTCTCTTTTGCTGTGCGACCTTCGGAATCGATTGGGCTCATTGGGCTAAACGGATCCGGAAAGTCGACCCTATTGAAACTCATTGCGGGCGGTGAGAACCCGACCTCCGGAGAGATCCTCGTGCGGTCCCAGCCGATGCTTATGGGCGTGAATGCGGCGCTTCAGGGGAATCTTCCAGGTGAGACAAATATCTATCTGGGTTGCTTAGCCTTGGGTATGAGCCCGAGTGAAGCCACCGAGCAGATTCCGTTACTGGCAGAATGGACAGAACTTGGCGATGCAGTGAAGCGGCCCATGTCCACCTATTCTGCGGGAATGAAGGCGAGACTGGCATTCGCTATTTCGACTGCAGTGAAGCCAGAAATCCTCTTGATTGATGAGGCATTGTCAACAGGAGATGCTGCATTCGGCTGGAAGGCACGCGCAAGGATGAATGAGGTCCTTGAACGCGCAGGCAATCTATTCTTCGTTTCTCACTCGATTGCTCAAGTAGAGGAGAACTGTTCGCGTGTGCTGTGGATCAACCAAGGGGAACTTATCGCCGATGGGCTATCATCGGAAATTTGCTCCCTATATACCGAGTGGGCTGGACTAATGGCGAAGGCTGACAAAACGCCTGCGAATGAATTCCTTGCCGAATTATCCAAGTCCTACTTACCAGCAAAGGTAATAATTCGATAGCATAAGCATTTCCGGCTGTGTCGTTGCGGCTCGGCTAATAGAGCTCTGTGTGTTGTGATTCGCGAATCAGCCGTAGAAAAGGCTTGGGGGATCGCAACTCTTTTGAATTCACTAACATGAGCTGCAATTAGGTTGAACGAACGTATCGTCTGTTCGTCTTGGGAGCTTGTGTTATAATCGAGAAGATTTTTTCAATCTGCACGCGCGACTGCTCGCATTCACCCTTGTGCAAGGAGACCTCTTGAAAACGCTGAATAAACTTGATGATACAAAGGGCATTGCAGCAGTTGGGCTTGCTGAGGCGCTTTTAATTGGTGTGGCAATCTTCAGCTCGGGGGAGCTGTGGCGAAAGTGCCTCTTTCTTTTGGCTGCGATTGGTGCTGTATTTTTCCTCTTTCTGGTGTTTCGAGGTACTGGAAGGCGCATACACAATACGAGACTTCAGAACCGCGAAATGCAAAAAAGCATTTCGGACTTAGGTGACTCCCTGAAAGCCGTAGAAACGCTAGCAAAAGAAATTAGCGCAAATACAGCGGCTTTTAAAGGAACAGTAAGAACCATTAACAACATTGCAGGTTCTGTTTCAAAGGCACGCGCAGTCCAAGCGGGTATGCAAAACGCGATTGCTGGCCTTGCGAATGCGGAGCCATCCGAGATGCAAGCCACCAAGAGTGATACTGCCGAGGCGCCGAAGCCAGCGACAAATCGAGTGCCGAAGGCCCCAGCTCTTGCTAAGTCCCCCACCTCGGTGGAGGAAACTGCGCAACGCTTTGGCAAGCAATGGCAACTGAAAAAGGACTTGATCCTTCCCTACAGTGCAGAACTAGATAACCGAGACTTTTTTAAACCTCGATTTTCGTTGCTTTCTGGCCTCAAGGCTGTGGTAATCCTTGATCCGTTTAGCTGGGGGTCGATCTCCCCAGAGATTGATGCGAGACCCGTTACTCCAGGCAATTGGTTTGAGGTATTCGAAGAACATCAGCCTGATATCTTTCTCTGTGAATCGGCATGGCAGGGAATGCCCGGCGATGAATCTCCTTGGAAGGCTCGCATTTACGGCTCGGTTAATTTTAAGTACGAGAATCGAAGCGAGTTGCTGGCCATACTGGAATACTGTAACCAAAAGGGGATTCCGACAATTTTTTGGAACAAGGAAGACCCTACTCACTTCACCGATCGGGTGAATGATTTCGTGGACACCGCCAAGCGGTTTGATTACATCTGGACCACTGCAGGAGAGATGGTTCCAGAGTATTTCAAGGTGACAGGAAAGAGGAATGCGGAATGCATGCCATTTGGAGTTCAACCGAGACTGTTTAATGCTCTCGACCGCGAGCACTCTGATGGTGAGGATCAGGTGGTATTTGCCGGTTCCTGGTACAAGAACCATTCCGAGAGGCAAGAGATCCAAGGGGAAATCCTGGACAGCGTGCTTGATTCCGGTCTGAATCTGAAAATTTATGATCGGTATTCTGGTCGTTCCACAGAGCAGTTTGGATACCCAGCAAAGTATGCCGATCGCATTCAACCGGCAGTCCCATATGAAAAAACCGCAGATCTTTACCGTACGAATCAGTATGGAATTTCGATCAATACTGTTACCAGCTCGCCGACGATGCTAGCTCGGCGTGCGTTTGAGATGGCGGCGACAGGCTGCACGATTATTACGAACCGGACAAGAGCAACGGAACATTTCTTCGGTGACGAGATTGTACAGCTGGATCGCCCTGCTCGCGTTGTGCCTGAACTCCTTCATGATCGCGCGGAACGGCGGTTAAAAGTATTGAACCGAGTCTTGAAAGCTGATACTTACGAAGCACGTCTGCAAAAGGCATTAAAGCAGATCGGTATTTCCGTCGAAACTGATACAGCGGGAGTCTGCGTCATGATTCGTTTGCGACTCCTTGAGGATGTCGAGCCTTCAGTTCGGCATGCACGAAAGCTTGGTCCAGTAGCACGTCAGATTGTAGTCCTCGTAGATGCTTCGGTTGAACCGCATACAATCCAAGAGTTCTATAAGGCTGCTTCGCTGAACGGCGCTGTTGCCATCTCTGAAAAGTACTGGCAGGAGAACGGCTTGGATCCCAATTCAGTGTTTGAATTGCCTTTTGTTTTTGTAGCCACGGAAGAATCCATACGCTTGGCAAAGAGTGAAACCATACAGCGTGCCTTAAGGCATGCTACCTATAGCTCGAACCCCGTTTTTGCTGAGGACCTTCCAGTTTGGCCAAAGACAAGTATTAAGCACCACGGAGTCAATTGCGTAATGAAAACCCGCGACGTTGTTTATGAAATTGAACATGGCTTCGAGTCTGGAGTGGTTACCGTTGTTTAGGAATGGATCATGGAAAGCGCCACTAGTCACATTTGTTATTACGACTTTTAACCAAGAGGCCTCGATCGCACGGTGTATCGAGTCGCTTCCATGGAAAGCGGACCACCGATGGGAAGCAGTGGTGGTGGATGATTGTTCGACAGATTCAACCCTCGAAATTGTGGGTCGGCTCTTTGAAGAAAATAGGTTGAAGGAAGGGCATCGCCTCATTATTGAGACGATGGACTCAAACAGTGGAGGGCCTTCGGCTCCTCGAAATCGTGGACTCGATCTTGCACGAGGGGAATATATTTTCTTCCTGGATGGCGATGATGAGTTAATTGTAGAGAACTTCGACTACATCGCGGACCATGTTGTGCAAAGTAATGCTGACTTGGTGCGATTGCCTATGCAGATTGTCCTTGACGGTGGGCCGGCTAGGGTTGTTGACCGAGTGAATGCTGACGAAAGCGACGATAGTCTTGCGACCTTGGAGCGCTGTGTGACGCTGCAATCTATGGGGGTTATGGCATTCTCTCGGCGCTCTATCATCATGAATAACCGAATAAGGTTTAAGCCCGACGTGAAAATGGGCGAAGACCTTGTTTTTATGTCCGAATTCTGCCGCTATTCCCGTCACTTTTCATATTGTGATCGCCCCTTGTACACCTATCATAAGTCGAGCCGAATGGGTAGCTCTTCCACGGCAAATTACTCAGGAGAAGTCTTTGTTGAGGCGATTCATTCGTGGGATCTTGTCCAAGAGAATTACCTCAAAATCGGCATTGACTTTTTGGCCTGCCATGGGGCGGGAACGGTTTCCTACGGTCTAGGACAACTTCAGAAGTGTTTTGTGAGAGTTTCAGAACAGGAATTCGCGAACTTTTCGCAATTCGTTAGAAAATGGGCGAACTCTCTGAATCTGGACTTATTCGGGGAGCCTTTTCGAATTCTGGTCGAAGACGCATTGTCGCAGCAATGTGATCGCTTCCTAGAGCATTCCAAACTTCGTCTGCTGATTGCTGGCAGCGACCTGAAATTCATCAAGTCTGCCGTTCCATACCTTGAAGAGTACTTCCAGGTCCACATCGATGAATGGCAAGCTGAACGTGTCTTCGACGAGGATTCAACCAAGCGTGAATTGGCTTGGGCCCAAGTAATCTGGTGTGAATGGATGACAATGGCTGCTGAATATTTTTCGCACAACGTCCGCCCAAGCCAAAAGCTTTTCATTCGCTGCCATTTTTACGAACTTACTCGTGACTCGGGTTTCAAGGTAGATGATTCGAAAGTCAATGGTTACATCGCGATCGCATTGCATACGTACGAAGATTTGATTGAAAAGTTTGGTGTTGCTCGAAGTAAAGTGCATCTGATTCCGAACTACTATGCGGTGGATTCTTATGAGCGGGATCATACGGACCGTGACCCTTTTGCGATTGCTTTGATTGGCAGTGTGCCTCGGCGCAAAGGATTGCATCGTGCCCTGGAAATCCTGCGAGATCTACGGAAAGTCGACCAGCGATATTCTCTGACCGTCTTTGGTAAAGCACCCGAGGCGTTTGGCTGGGTAAATGGTGTGGCAGAGGAGCGCAAATATTACAAGGCTTGCCGTGACTTCGTTGAGAGCAATGACTTGAGTGACCACGTGGTCAATGCGGGTTGGGCAGATATCCGTAAAGAGCTAGCCAAATTTGGCTATGTGCTTTCTACTTCCGATTTCGAGGGTTCACATGTGGCCCCTGGTGAGGCTTTTTGCGCAGACATTCCGATGGGCATTTTGAATTGGCGAGGGGCAGAATATGTATACCCAAGCGAGTTCATCTTTCGTAGTGTCGATGAAATTACTCAGGACATCTTGGATAAACGGGAGTCGGTTGGGAGTGCCGAGTCGCTCGCAAAGGGGAGAGATTTCCTTCGCCGGCATCAGGACGTATCGCAATTTGTGGATGATGTGGTCTGCCTTGTTCAAAACAACTAGTTTCGGTGCCAACTTTGTTTCCTCGGAACAGGTTCTTGAGGGATCAGGATAAGGAGAAAAGTAATGCCAATGGCCATTGGTCACACCCGATTTAGCCTATTCAGCCCAGATTTTGAAGGCTGGAAAGCAAGCAATGGCAGTGTCTATAAAAATCAGGAAGAGTATAAAGCTGCGTTGTTCGATGATTCGCGCCTAGAGCCACGGGCCGAACTCTTCTTGAATTACACCATTCCTATCTTGCTTGATGCTCCGAAGAATATTATCTATCGGCACGTGATTTCTTATTCACCGGAGCTTCCGCACAAATACAGGGTAATGCTGAATGAGCTGGCTTCGAAGCATCCTGAAATTGTTCTGGATGAACAGATTGATCGGGTGCCATCTATTTCTTTTGAGGAAGTCGCGCTACGTGAGCTCGATAAATCGGATTCGTTTGCAGTTTTCCGCCTCGATGACGACGACGTGTTGGCGAGGAACTTTTTCACGCAATTGGAAAACTATGTGAGGCCCGAATTCGTGAATATGAAGATATCTTTCGGCCTCGGGTGTACGGCGATTTATGATTCAGGTCAAATTCGTATGGTGCGCTCCAACCATCAGCCAATGATTGCAATTGGTCTAGCGTCTATCTGCGGTTGGACTCCAGAGGGCGGTCTCATTGAGCCTCCTACGACGGCTCACAACAAGTCAGACCGGTACTGCCCATTAATCGTGGATTCCCGAAAGCCAACGTATCTTTGGCTTCGCCACATCGGTCAAGATACCAACGTAGGGGACAGTGCAAGCACGGAGTCCATTCAGCCCCTTGTGCGTCTAGTCTCTAATAAACCAAGGCTTGGCCCTGACGTGAATGTGTCAGAGCTCTTCCCCCAGCTTTCTGAAAAGATCGATTTTAGGCATAAACTGGGCGCGCTGATAGACCAGCCCAGCACTTTACTCGACCCTTTGCATTTTGAGTTGGAACGATCACTGAGGACGTTGTCATTACGTTTGCGTGGGCATTTTGACTCTAAACCCGCTGGCGAGCACAACCTCCTTATTGCGTATGGGTTGATTGATTCGGCTGGCAACCTAATTAAGGAAGGTAGGGGAGATATCCCTCTCGTCTTGTCTCCAAATCCAGAAATTGGCTGGTATCACTATTTTGCAGAAGAAGACCAAACTGTCGACAGAACTTGGCGGATTGAGCTTCCTGAAGGAGTCAGCTGCCAATCTCTGACCGTGTTTCGTTGGCATGAAAAGGACAAGCGCTTTGTTATCGAAGGCTTCGAGTGTAACGACGGTTCTTAAAGTCATCTATGAAAGAGTTTGCGAGAAAGATTCATGATTTCCCTTTTTAAGTCGCACAAGTTTCTCGAGTTCCCGAGTTCCGCGAACCGGATTGAAAAGCGCAAAGATTGGTGCCCCGAGAACCAATCCTTGTTCGTCGTAGAGAAACTTTCCGGTTTGGTCTTTACTCGAAGATTTCAAGGCTCCTTTGACCTGTCTGAGGCTGCTCCGAATAACCTCACCTTAAGCGACATTGGAGATGCTTTTGGGGAGTGGATGGCAGTGTGCTCGGCTCGCGGGCTAGGTGAGGAGGAGCACGTTGTCTTCTCCGACTTTTTTGGTCTGGCTCCTGTCTATTACTCATTTATTCCGGGTCGGGGAATAATCATTAGTGACTCATACTCTGGAGTTGCCAGCGCATACCAGAGCCGAATTGGACAGCTCTCTCTTAATGAACCGAACTATCTGTCTCTTCTTCCAAACTGGATTGGATTCTATCTCGCTGCATCCTGCCAAGAGAACACAATGAGCAACGAGACTAAGCTTCTTTTGCCAACTGAAGCTCTAGTCATCACATCAAATTCGGTTCGTATTATCGAACGGATGTCGCTGTCCAGTGCATCTAGAATTGAAGACCCAGAGGCCCTAATTGAGCGGGGCATCGAGGAAAGTACCTCTATGCTTGCCTACTTGAGCCAGTCAAGTGAAATAGAAAAGCGCATTCGACTCTCAGGTGGAAATGACTCTAGAATGGCGCTTTCATTATTGGCTGCGGCTGGGGTCACGCAAGAATTCCGCGTTCAGACTACAGATCCTCGTCCGATCGAGAGTCCCGCTGCACGCGAAATGCTAGAGAAAGATATGCGGATTTCAGACGAATTGCGGCGTCGTTATGGAATGGCTTGGGCGACTCCATATTCGGGTGGAAGAATTCGATTAAGCTTCGAAGAGACAATCCGCAACTACTGTGACTATCAGTCGCAACTAAGCCCGGAGTTTTTCACGCAGTCTCCCGTCCGTTTATTGCCCGACGAGCCAATTCTGACAATGGTCGGGGCAGGCGGGGAGATTATGCGTCAAGCTGCTGCTGCTTCATACATTCCTAGTGAAGTATTTGGATCGGTGGCCGAGGCAGAGGCCCTACCACCGAACGAGCAAATCCAAAGGATTGTAGATTGGTCGTTGCAGCGGCTGGCGATTCCAGCTTCGCTTAAGGCTGTTTCTCACGCGTATCTTATATCGGCATTTGAACGGGCCGGTGGAGCTTCATTGAGGGAGCGTCTCACAAACTTCAGCTTTCTTACCTCCTACCGTTGTCATTTCGGTAATAGCCGACTCTTTACGGCACTTAATCAACCGCAGATCAGTGTTCTGAACAATGCTCACTTTGTGAAAGCATCACAATACATGAGCATCGAAGAGCGAGCCAGTGATCAATTTACGAGGAAACTTCTTGAAAAAACCGATCCAAAGTTGTTGGATGTCGTTTTCGAGAATGAGTCTACGACCAAAAATGTCTCCTCCCCGACAGCCGTCAATCCGCCTTTGAATGCGTGGATTCCAGAATACGACAATGCTACTAGCAACCAATCACGAGTTACAGATATGTCGGTTAAAAGCGGTCCGGCTAGGCAATGGCGAACGTTCTTCGATCCCAAACAACAGGGGCAGGCCTACCTCTCAGAGGGATTCGATGAAATCGAGCGGTTGACAAAGCACTCGACGGATGCAGACTGGCGAGAATTTCACGATAGGTTGCTCGAGCATGGGAAAGCCGGGAGTCTTCACCTGAACTGGTTGGTATTTAAGACAGCCTGTGCTCTTGAAGGGTTTTACCCGCAGAATGCAGAACAAGTCTTTCTAGACTCCGATGTGCCGCCTCGGGATAGCAGTTTGAAGGGCGAGATTAACATCTCTAATGCTATTCGAGACGGGTGGAATGATGCTGACTTGATCCGAATGCAGCCGCAAGCGGTCGCATCGGGACGACTAGTGATAGGAAGCCTTCAACCACAGGTGGCCGCGAGTGATTCATATGAGTATGCTGCGTACTTGATGGAAGATGGGAGAAAGCTGTTCTCGCAGGGCTACCAGGATCAGCCGAATTTTATATTTGAAGTAGATAGTCTCGACGGTCGCAATCTCAGCATCATCGGATTTGCGCGAAGGCGACCGGGCGCAAGGCCCCATATTGTTCGCGATATCCAGGTCAAGATCCAAGGGAGTTGCGCCGCTCTCGATTAGTCATGCATTTGTGGATGAGTGCGTGACTATTAGGATGTAGCGATTCCGGTTGCGCGCTTTCACAGGTGTAGGTGAGCTAAAGATATCGAGTATCTGCGGCTTTTAGCTTTCCAAGTACGATTTCCCGCTGAAATAGTAAGTCGATGAGCAACTGCTGCAGAAAGCAATATGGACTCTCATAGTTGAGTTTGATCCTTTGAAGCGCTCTTCCGAATCGATAAACGAGATCTTCTGATAGGCCTAACTGCTCGAGGACGGCTTGTGAGAGCCCGCCGGTATCTCCAAAGACTATCGGGAGCTCAAATCGTCTGGTGCTCCTAATGGCGTTAGCGGTTGTGCAGATGGAAATATTTCCTCTATCTTCGTGCTCATTAAGATATGGCACGACTGGCAATCCCTTGTAGGCGGAGTTGTCAAGAAGTAAATCACCGATGAATTTCGAACGATCTCGGTACAGCGTATTCTTCAGATTGATTTCGGGTCGAAGTCGAACTTCAAAAAGATAATATTTAGAGTTTTCAGAGGCTGGTCGCTTTCTCGCCTCAACATGTTTTCAATGGCGGCTCTGTAGGTGCCAAGGTGTACCGCTTTGGTTTTCTGTCGTTCTCTCCACTGAGCAAATTGATGGACCTGACCCCTTTTTGGTGGACACCTGATATCCAGCCCAGTCGGGCTGGGAAGAAAGGTAATCTACCACCATGTCCAGGTACTCCGAACAGTTCAAACGCGATGCTGTGGCCCTCTATGAAAACAATGAGGACCTCTCGCTGAACGCAGCATCAGCAGAGCTCGGTATCAACCGTGCCTCGCTGCATGCTTGGATCAAGAAGTACGGCACCGGCAAACGTGCCCGCATTAAAGCCGTGCATGATAAAGCCCAAGCGGCGACTGATTCTGAGCGAATCCGCCAGCTGGAAAAAGAAAACGCGAAGCTGCGCGAAGAACGCGATATTCTACGTAAAGCTGCTAAATATTTTGCCGAAGAGACACGCTGGTAATCCGCTTCCAGTTTGTCTATGACTACCGAACCGAGTACTCGGTCAAGCGGATGTGCCACGTTTTAAAGCTCAATCGCTCCTCGTTTTATAAATGGGTCCAAACCCGTGAAAAGCGCAGGCTAAAGATGTATTCCGATGCCCTTATTGGTGCGAGAATTACAACCATCTTCGATGATGAGCACGGGCTTTATGGTGCTAAACGCATCGCTGCAAGCCTCAACAGTGATACGGATTTCGGCCCGATAAATCACAAGAAGGTCGCACGCATCATGAAATCCATGGGACTTAAAGGCTTTACCAAGCGCCGCCGATGTGTCACTACCAGGCGCAAGCCTGGCCACCGTGTCATGCCGGACTTAGTAGGCCGTAAATTCACAGCCAACGAGCCGAACCG
>VNIU01000021.1_pt1 | contig 126432 bp, 102 predicted proteins | sample 7248601 | NCBI WGS metagenome assembly VNIU01 (sample SAMN12251564, study PRJNA551026) | human skin metagenome | isolation source: skin samples from healthy patients and patients infected with Netherton Syndrome | host: Homo sapiens | place: France:Paris
AGCTGGCTATCTGCGTGCGCCACGATTCGGTCGCAGGAAAGGGCTAGCTCTAAGCCGCCGCCCAGGGCAACACCGCGCACCGCCGCGACCACGGGAACCGACGCGAACTTCAGCTGGCGCAGCGTGTTTGAGCCGTCCGCAATGAGCTCTTTGACGCGTTCAGCAGAGCCGGACTCACCAGCCGCGGCAATCGAAGCCAAGTCCGCGCCCGCGCAGAACACCGGTGCATCGTTGCCCACGACTAGCGCCTGCAAGCCGTGTTCGTCTACCGCAGAGACCGCAGCACGAATGACCTCAAGAGCGGTGGAAGGCAACGAGTTCATCGGGGTATGGAAATCCACGATGCCGATTCGTCCCGCTTCGGTTTCTAAAGCATGCACCGCGCCGGCGGGCAACGACACCACGGTCTCCAGCGGCAGCGAACGCAGACTCTCGACGCCCTCGCGGGCAGGCAGTGGCTGCAGCTTGCCGTCAGCGCTAAGCACCTGACCGTCAGCAAAGAATCCACCTGCCTTGGCTGCCGCGTCTACCAACGCCGGCACGTCGTCACCGTAGGCGGAGGCAACCCACTCGATGCCGATGGCGTCGGCAAGCGCGAAGATACCCTTCTTCCAACCAAAGCCGAGAATGAGACCTTCGTCGATGAGCCCGACGTGCGCGGCGATTTCCGGTGCTACCTCGCAGCAATAGCGCAGCGTATCGAGGAAAACCGCGCGAGCAAAGCGGCCGCCCGGGCTGTCGGTCTCCATGACCTCGCGCGGGTCCTTGAGACCGATAGCTGGATCGTCGGGCTGAGCGCGCGGGACGTATTCAAACGAGTCGTTGATGACTTCGTTGCGCCCGCGGTAGAAGCCGCCTTCGCCAGTGCGCCCGGTCAAACCGCGCTCGACCAGACCCGCGATGAAAGCATCCTCGCCGAGCGGAACCTTCAACATCGGGTCGTCGGCAGGCAGCGCGGTTTCTAATGAGTTCCAGATAGGCCCCACCAACTGCAGGCCGATGTAGTCGAGTAGCCCGAAGATGCCGGTGCGGGGGATGCCGAAGGCGCGGCCGAAGGAGGCGTCGGCAAGCTCGTAGCTCACGCCGAACTCGCGTGCACGGGCAACGCCGGCTGCCATCCAATAGCAACCCACACGGTTGGCAATAAAACCCGGGGTATCGCGGCACTCGAGCGCAATCTTGCCCAGGGTTTGTTCGATAGTCGAGCGCAGCGTGGCCTCGGTCTCGCCGGAAGCGATGAGCTCGACTAAGCGCATGACCTTGGGCGGATTGAAAAAGTGAGTGATGGCGAAGCGCTCCTGGCGTGCGACCGGAACGCCGTCCTTGAGGTGAGCGAGCGGGAGGGTGGAGGTATTCGAGCTGAGAATCGCTGAAGGCTTCAGATGTGGCTCGATGGCTTGGTATAAGGAGTGTTTGGATCCCAGGTCCTCGAAGATGGCCTCGATGATCCAATCGCGGTCTTCTAACAACGCATAGTCGGCTGAAGCGCGCACGCGTTCGGCGTCTTGGGGGAGATAAAAGCCGCGGCGCTTCAACTGTATATCGACGCCCTTCTGCGCGGACTCGGCGTTTTGATCGAGCAGGACGACGTCGAGGCCCGCCGACGCACACAGCGCCGCGATGCCCGAGCCCATGGAACCCGCGCCGATGACGGCAACCTTGGTGATTGACATTTACTTCGCTCCTTCGTTCTCTATGATCAGCGTGATGCCTTGCCCGCCGCCGATACACATGGTGACCAGGCCATATCGCTTGTTCAGGCGGCGCAGTGCATAAGCCAAGCGGGTGACAAGTATGACGCCGGTGGCGCCAACCGGGTGGCCGTGGGCGACGGCGCCGCCGTAGATGTTCGTCTTAGCCAGGTCGAAACCAAGCTCGTCCTGCACCGCGATGGCCTGGGCAGCAAAGGCTTCGTTGGACTCGATGAGGTCGATATCGTCCAGCTTTAGGCCGGCCTTTTTCAGGGCTTTTGGCACAGCGGCGATGGGGCCTAAGCCCATGCGGGTGGGGTCGACGCCGGCGATGGACCAGCTGACGATCTTCGCCAGTGGCGTCAGCGCCCGCGACTCCAGCTCCTCTTGGCCTGTGAGCACCACTGCTGCCGCACCGTCGTTGATGCCGGAGGCATTGCCTGCGGTTACGGTCCCATCCTTGGCAAAGGCCGGCTTGAGACGCGCCAGCTTGTCGACGCTCGTCTGCCTCACATGTTCATCAAAGTCAAGGTCGCCTACGGGGACCAGTTCCTCGGCTTGGATGTTTTCTGCTTGCGCCGCCGCGGCGCGGCTCTGCGATTCGGCGGCGAATTCGTCCTGGCGCTCGCGGCTAATACCGTAGTCACGGGCGATATTTTCTGCCGTTACGCCCATGTGGCCTGTCCCGAAAGGACAGGACAGCGCGCCGGTGAGCCAGTCGTAGAGTTTGCCGTCGCCCATCTTCTTGCCGCTGCGGGCGCCTTCGACGGAATAGGGCGCCTGGCTCATGGACTCGACGCCGGCGACTAGCGCGGTGGTGCCGTCACCAGATTGCAGAAGCTGGACCGCGGAGATAATTGCCTGGACACCTGAGCCACACAAACGGTTGACTCCGAGCGCGGTTGAGGAGTCCGGAATTCCGACGCCGAGGGCTACCTTGCGGCCGATGTAAAGGTCGCTCGGAACTACCGGCAGGACGTTGGAGGCCACTGCCGTATCGATGTCTGTGGCCGGAATTCGCGAACGGTCAATCGCTTCGCGGGAAGCGAGCGTGCCGAGTTCCGTCAGTGATAGACGAGAGAGGCTGCCACCGAATTTACCGATGGGCAAGCGTGCCGCGCTGGCGATATAGACGTTTTTGGTCATGTGTAGCCCCTAAGGATACGAATCATTATTAGTTAAAAATGAATCCTAGGTCACAATTTTGGATTGTGCAATGGTGTATCGGAAATATAGTTGGCGGGCTGGGGTAGAGGGGGTACCTGTCCATAAGGCTGTGAACTGCAGATTTAGAGTGAATGACCGTTTTTCTTTCCAAATTGTTCAACAACGCCTTAAGATGATGCGCATCACATAACGATGCGACCCGCGTCACGAAAGGACAGCCTAGTGAGTGCTGAAACAGCTGCAGCCGTCAAAAACCCGCCCAAGGGTATTGGTGCCATGGCCGGCGCCATGTTCCTCATGGCCACTTCCTCCATTGGTCCAGGCTTCTTGACCCAGACCTCCGTCTTTACCGTCCAGATGGGCGCGGCCTTCGCCTTCGCCATTTTGTTGAGCATCGTCGTGGATATCGCGATTCAGCTCAACGTGTGGCGTGTCTTGTGCGTCTCCGGCATGCGTGCAAACGAACTGGGCAACACCGTTCTGCCAGGCCTCGGCTGGTTCCTTGCGGTGCTCGTATTCTTGGGCGGCATCGTCTTCAACATCGGCAACATCGCCGGTACGGGGCTTGGTCTTAACGCGATGCTTGGCATCGATGCCCGAATCGGCGGTGTCATCGCAGCGGCGATTGCCGTCTTCGTCTTCCTGTCCAAGCGCGCCGGCATCGCGCTTGACCGCTTGGTGGCTGCCCTCGGCGCCATCATGATTCTGCTCATGCTCTACGTTGCCATTGTGTCGCAGCCACCAGTAGGCGAGGCGCTCAAAAACACTGTGATGCCAGAAGAGATTGACTTCTTCGTCATCACCACGCTGATCGGCGGCACAGTCGGCGGCTACATCACCTTCGCCGGTGCACACCGCCTCATCGACAGTGGAATGTCTGGTAGTGAGCACATCAAGAACATCACCACTACCTCCGTCATGGGCGTCATCATCACCGGTATCATGCGTGTGCTGCTCTTCTTGGCGGTTCTCGGCGTCGTCAGTACTGGCGTAGCACTGTCTGAGGACAACACCGCGGCAGATGCGTTCCGTCAGGCGGCCGGCGAGTTCGGCCTGCGTGCCTTCGGCGTGGTGCTCTTTGCAGCAGGCCTGTCCTCGGTCATCGGTGCGTCTTATACCTCGATCTCCTTCGTGACCACACAGAAGGTTGCCCCACGTACCCGTAACTTCCTGACCGTTGGTTTCATTGCGGTTTGCACCTTGCTTTTCCTGCTTCTAAACTCCGCTCCGCAGAAGCTGCTTATTTTCGCCGGCGCATTCAACGGCATCATTTTGCCTATCGCGTTTGCGATGGTGATGTGGGTTGCTTATCGACGCCGCGACCTCCTCGGCGATTCCAAGTATCCCACCTGGTTGCTGGTGCTGGGCACCTTGGCCCTGCTCCTAGAGCTCTACATCGGTTTTTACTCTTTCTCCGGAATCATGAAACTTTGGGCTTAGGGGAGGCATAGTCGATGTCTTACACAGCGCACCCTTCCTCGATGCAGCCCGCTAACGTACGGGCGCATGCACGGCAGAATCAGATGGTGACCACGGCAGGTTTCGCTGACGGCTTCATGCAGGCGAACCTGCTCGCCGTGCCGCAGGAATACGCATTCGACTTCCTGCTGTTTGCCCAGCGTAATCCAAAGGCGTGCCCGATTGTGGGCGTATTGGAGGCGGGCCAATACAGCTCGGAGCTGCTCGCCGGTGGCGACATCCGCACTGACATTCCGGGCTACCGCATCTTCCGCGACGGTGAGCTGACCGACTCCGTGGAAGACGCCACCGAGTTTTGGACTGAGGACATGGTTGCGTTCCTCATCGGCTGCTCGTTCACTTTTGAGTCAGCACTGCAGGAAAATGGCATCACACTGGCCCATATCGAGCAAGGGCGCAACGTCGCGATGTACCGCACGAACATCGCGACTGTGCCGGCAGGCATTTTCAGCGGACCGCTGGTGGTCTCCATGCGGCCGATTCCCGCATCTCAGGTTGCCGACGCCGTGCGCATTACCTCGCGCTACCCGTCGGTGCACGGAGCGCCGGTGCATGTGGGTAACCCTGAGGCTATTGGCATTGAGGATCTTTCGCGGCCTGACTTCGGCGACGCCGTGGACATCCCAGAGGGTCACATCCCGGTGTTCTGGGCATGCGGCGTGACACCACAAGCAGTAGTGATGAACTCGAAGCCGCGCTTGGCGATTACCCACCAGCCCGGCAAGATGCTCGTCACCGACGCGCGTGACGTGGACTATCAAGTGCCTTAAGCCCGGTCTGCGGCTGCCGTTCCTTTGCCTGGCTCTCCTTTGCCCGGCTCTGTGGATGGTCCCATTGCTTGGGTTTCATTGGTTGGGTTTCTTTACGAGTGGCCGGTGCCGGAAAACTTGGCTTACTGGTCCCTTTACCCCACAAAGGGACCCAACCTATGGGACCAAACCGCAATGGGGGGGGCAGGGAGGCCGCCCCGCCAAGCCACCCCAGGCTAGATGACCGCGAGCATCTTCTCGCAGGTGCGCAGCAGGCTGTCGTGCAAGAGCGCGGCAGCTTTTTCGCGTTTTCCGTCGGCAACGAGTCGGGACAAGCGAATGTTTCCCTCAATGTGCTCAGCATGCAAGGTGGGGTAACGCGGGATGACGAGCAAGAAGCTCAGCCGCATCCGTGCGAGTAGGTTGTTCATCTGCTCGTTAAGCGTCGGGGAATTAAGCGACGCCACCAGTGTGCGGTGAAAACGCTGGTTGATGTTGGATACTTCTTGGTCCTCACCGCGTTCCTGCGCGGCGCGAGCAGCAGTGACAAGCTCAATCAACGCTGCTGGGTCGGCGAATTCGCCCCACAGCACACCGGAGGGCTCGATAGCGGCGCGCGCGATGAACAGGTCGCGCACGTAATCGGCATCCGGCGTCGCAATGAAGACGCCTCGGTTAGGGATGCGCTCCACGAGGCGTTGCGCAGCGAGCTCGGTGAAGGCCTCGCGGAGAGTATTGCGGGAACAAGAGAAGCGCTCAGCGGCTTTCACCTCGCTGAGCTGTTGGCCAGGCATGAACTCGCCGGCCGAGATGCCATCGCGAATTTTCGACGCCACGGACTGAGAAAGCATGCCAGACAGCTTAATTCATTAGTCGATAGTCGCGATAACCTTCGACGGATCCAAGCGGTCGCCTTCCTTGGCCAACAGCTTGATCGTGCCGCCGCATGGAGCCTTTACAGCAGATTCCATCTTCATAGCCTCGATGGTGGCGATGTCATCGCCTTCTTCGACGGTGTCGCCGTCGGCGACGTTCCAGGCCACGAGGTTGGCGTCGTAAGGCGCGGTGACAGCACCCTCCGTGCTGCCGCCCTCACCGGCAGATGCTGCGTTGCCTGCCGTGCCAGATGGTGCAGCGCCGGCAGCCACACCGGAAAGCAGACGCTCTGGCAGACCAACGCTAACCAGCTTGCCGTCGATTTCGATGGCCACCTGGGTGCGCTTGGCATAGATGGCTTCCACCGGCGCGATGTGGCTCGTAGCCTCTGCAGAAGGGCGGTAGTTGTGGTCCAACCAGTCGGTGTAGATACCGGCTCGTGTCTCAGCATCGCCGTGATCGGCCAGGACCTGGGAGGAGACCATGTCGCGGTGGAAAGGCAGGACGGTGCGCACGCCTTCGATATCGAACTCCTCGAGCGCGTGCTTTGCACGAGCCAGGGCGATCTCACGAGTTGGGCCCCACACCAGTAGCTTGGCAATCAGTGAGTCGTAATAAGGCGGCACGATGGAGCCGGAGCGCACGCCGGCGTCAACGCGGATGCCAGGGCCCGTCGGCGGCTCAAAGCGCACGATGGTGCCAGGGCATGGCGCAAAGCCGTTCAGGATGTCCTCGGCGTTGATGCGGAATTCGAAAGCGTGGCCGGTGGATTCCGGATCTGTCGAGATGGAAAGTGGCTCACCCGCTGCGATGCGGAACTGCTCGGCAATGATGTCGACGCCGGTGACCACCTCAGTGACCGGGTGCTCAACCTGCACACGGGTGTTGACCTCGAGGAAGGAGATGGTGCCGTCCTCAGAAACGATGTACTCCACGGTGCCGGCACCGGTATACCCCACCTTGGCACAGATGGCGCGTGCGCCTTCGTGGATGCCCTTGCGCTGTTCGTCGCTAAGCGCTGGGGCAGGGGCTTCCTCGATGAGCTTCTGGAAGCGGCGCTGCGTGGAGCAATCGCGGGTGCCGAGCACGGCGACGTTGCCGTGGGTATCGGCGAGGATTTGCGCCTCGACGTGGCGTGGGTGAGTCAGGAACTTCTCCACGTAGCACTCTGCGCGGCCGAAGGCTTCCTTAGCCTCGCGGCCTGCAGAGTTGAAAGCTGCCTCAATGTCTTCCAAGTTTTCCACGACCTTTAGGCCGCGTCCACCGCCACCATATGCAGCTTTGATGGCAATCGGTAGACCGTGCTTTTCGGCGAAGGCCCGGGCCTCCTGCCAGTCATCAATCGGATCCGAGGTGCCCGGTGCCAGAGGAGCGCCGACCTCCTCGGCCACGCGGCGGGCCGCAATTTTGTCACCGAGCAGTTCGATGGATTCTGGGGTTGGGCCGATCCAGGTCAGGCCCGCACTGGCGACGGCGCGGGCAAAGTCAGCGTTTTCAGAAAGGAAGCCATAGCCCGGGTGGATGGCATCAGCGCCGGCGCGAACCGCAATGTCCAGCAATGCCGGGACATTCATATAGGTATCGGCCGCGGTGTTGCCGGGCAGGGCGTAGGCCTCGTCGGCCACGCGGGTATGTAGGGCGCCTGCGTCTGCCTCGGAGTAGATGGCGATGGAGCGAATACCCAGATCGCGGGCGGCGCGAGCGATGCGGACGGCGATTTCGCCGCGGTTTGCAATAAGGACTGCAGAAATCATAATTAACCTTTAAATAGTTGTAGCGAGTTCGAAGCGGACCGTGGCTCCCGGTGGAAGCTGTGCGGCGATATCAATGTCTTCTTCGAGGACGGTGGCAATAACGGGGTAGCCGCCGGTGACGGCGTGGTCGCGCAGGAAGACTACCGGCTCACCCGATGGCGGAACCTGGACGGAGCCGGCGACCATTCCTTCGCTCGGGAGCTCGCCGGAGCGCGCCCGTGACAAGGTCGCATCGTCGCTGGCCCTAAGGCGCAGGCCGACGCGGTTGGACTGTGGAGTAACTTCCCATTCGGTATTTAAGAATTTCTCGAGGGATTCCTTGGTGAACCAGTCATCACGCGGACCCAGCACGCAGCGCAGCACGCCCTCGGTCTGTCCCCGGGACCCTTCGGTTACGCGCAGCGGGTTCGTTAGCTGCGCGTCGGTCATGGCGGTAGAACGCGGCAACACGCCGATGATGTCGCCTAGGCGCACCGGCGCCGGGCCCAGCCCGGAGAGCACGTCGGTGGACGCGGAGCTCAACTCGCTATCGGCCACGATGCCGCCGCGGATGGCGATGTACGAGCGCATGCCGTAGGTGGCGGGCTCAACGCGCACGGTGGAACCCGCGGTAACTAGTACGGGGCGCGCGAGGTGCACCGGCATCTCCTCGAGGACCACGCGGGCCTGGGCGCCGGTGACGCAAATGACGGTATCAGTTAGGGCACGCAGGCGAATGCCGCCGATGTTTTCCAGCACCGTCGCACCGCGCGGGTTGCCCACCGCGACGTTGGCGGTGGCCGCTGCTGCCTGGTCAGCCGCGCCCGAAGGGGTAACGCCTAAGTTGCCACGACCCGGGCGGCCTTGGTCCTGGAAGAGGGTGACAAGGCCTGGGTCGATGACTTCCATGCGTGGCAGGCGCGCCGGGGTACGGCGGCCAAACGGGGTGGTGGACACGATGTCTGGCAGGGAGCTGACGGCACGGTAGCGCACGTGGTCGCCGGGCTGCACCAGCGCCGGCGGCTGCGCATCCGATTCCCACATCGGGGTCGAGGTGGTGCCTAGCAGCTGCCAGCCGCCGGGGGAGACGCGCGGGTAGACCGCGGAGAAGTTACCGGCGATGCCTACCGCACCATTCGGCACCGCGGTACGCGGGGTAGAGCGACGCGGGATGTCGACGCCGCGGGAGGCATCTGCCGGGGTGCAATACGTAAAGCCTGGGGCAAAGCCGCCGAAGGCAGCAAGCCACTCGGTTGAGGTATGCCAGTCGATAAGCCCCTCGCGGGACATGCCGAGCAGGTCGGCAGCTTCGTCTAGATCCGCGCCGTCGTAAAGCACGTCGATCTCTACCAAGCGTGGCTCCTCCACGGAGCGTGCGGAAGGGCGGAAATCCTCCAAGAGCTCGGCGGCGGCATGCGCCGAGTTTGGGGTATTAAAGGTGAGCAATAGGGTAGTCGCTGCGGCAATCGCATCGACTTGGTCTTTCAGTGGCTGCGCAGTAAGTGCCTCGTGCCAGGTCATGACCTGGGAAAGATCATCCAACTCCACGAGCAACGCGCGGGTTCCTACGGGGTGAATGTGCATTAGATAAAGCTCCGGATCTCAATGCCACGGGCATCCAGCTCGGCTACCACGCCGCGCAGCATCTCCACGGCGCCCGGGGAGTCACCGTGGGTGCAAACGGACTGCGCATCCACGCTAAGGACGCTGCCGTCGATGGCGGTGATGGCGCCGGTTTCTGCCACCTCGAGAACGCGCCTTACGACGTCGTCTGCCGAGTGCAGCACAGCATTGTCCTGTGTGCGCGAGACCAGGGTGCCGTCGGGGTTGTAGTTGCGGTCGGCGAAGGCCTCGCGGATTACAGTCAGGCCGCGTGCCTCGGCGACCTCGACTGCCACGCCACCCGGCAGTAGCATGACCGGGATATCTCCAAAGGCTTTGATGCCGTCGATGACTGCCGTGGCCTGGGCTTCGTGGTGAACGATGGCGTTGTACATCGCGCCGTGCGGCTTGACGTAGGCAACGCGTGTGCCGTGTGCGCGGGCCAGCGCCTCAAGCGCGCCGATTTGATAGGTGACTTCGTCTGCCAACTCAGCCGGGTTGTAGTCGATGAAGCGACGGCCGAACGCGGCTGGGTCGTTGTAGCCCACGTGTGCACCAACGACGACGCCCGCTTCTTTAGCTGCGCGGACGGTGCCGGCGATGGAGTGTGGGTCACCCGCGTGGAAGCCGGTGGCGACGTTGGCAGAGGAGACCAGCTTGAGCATCGCTGCGTCGTCTGCGACTGGATTGCCTGCGGTGGTCTCGCCGAGGTCGGCATTGAGATCAATAAAGAGCTGGCTCATACACTCAAATCCCCTTCTGAAATTGTTCAACAATCTATAGGCGGACAGTGTATCGTGCGTCACGCCACTTTGTGAAGTAGGACGCCATTTTTGAGCAAGAGCGGGGGTAGTCACGCTGTATCGATGTGCGTGACTACCCCCCCGATGATGACGGTGGTGAGGTTGGCAGGGTATGCGGCGTCAAGAGTGCGTTCTCTGCAAGCGGTGACCGGGCGGACATAAGGTGGGAAATATGACGCAGCTGTATGAATCTTTGGAAACGTATCTGGAAAAGACCAAGACGCAGCGTGAGGAGCTTTATAAGTGGTTCCACCAGCACCCGGAGCTCTCGCTGCAGGAAGCCGAAACCAAGGCACGGATTATCAAAGAGCTGGAGGCGCTTGGCGACGTCGAGGTGGTCGACGTCGGGGCCGGCGTCGTCGGAATTCTGCGCAACGGCGCTGGCCAAACCGTGGCGATGCGTGCCGATTTCGACGGCTTGCCAGTGAAGGAAGCCTCCGGCGTGGACTATGCCTCCACTGCAACGCAGATCTCCGCTAAGACGGGCGAGGAAGTTCCGGTCGGGCACATGTGCGGCCACGATATGCACACCACGTGGCTGCTGACCACCATCGCATTCCTGGCAGAAAACCGCGAGCAGTGGTCCGGCACTTTCGAGGCCGTATTCCAGCCCGCCGAGGAGATTGCCGAGGGTGGCAAAGACATGGTTGCGGCGGGAATCACGGGCAAGATTCCGGTCCCCGATGTCATGCTGGGCCAGCACGTCATGGGCGCGCTGCCGCTGGGGCATGGTGCGACCAACGAGGGCATTAGCTTCTCCCAGGCTTCCACTGTGAAGGTAACTGTGCGCGGCGTCGGCTCGCATGGCTCCATGCCGGAGAAGGGCGTCGACCCAATCGTGCTTTCCTCCTCAATCATCATGCAGCTGCAGACAATTGTCTCCCGTGAGCTACCGGCCAGCGAGCGCGCGGTGGTCTCCGTGGGCACGATTCACGGCGGCACGAAGTCCAACGTGATTCCGGATAAAGTCGTGTTCGAGCTCAATACCCGCTGCTACTCGCAGGAAGTCGAAGACCACATTCATGCCTCGATCGAGCGCATCGTGAACAATCAGGCCGCCGCGGCGGGCGCGCCGGAGCCTTCCTTCGAATACTCCGATCGCTTCCCGGTGCTGGACAATGACCGCGATGTAACTGCCAAGGTCACCGAGTCTATGCAGACCTTGTTGGGGGAGGAGCGCACGGAGACCTTCGCGCCTTTATCGGCCTCTGAGGATTTCCCGGACATCCCGAATGCCTTTGGCACACCGTATTGCTTCTGGGTCGTCGGCGGCTTCCCAGCTCCGGAGAATGCACCGGGCAATCACTCTCCGCAGTTCGTCCCTGAGCTGCACCCCACCCTGGAAGCAGGTGCGGAGGCCACGGTTGCTGCGCTTTGCCCTTGGCTCGCGGTTTAAGGAAGCTGCGCTTTTAGATCCGGGTAGGAAGGCTGGGCGCCGCGGCCCAGCGCGGCGAAGGCGCCGACGCGGGCGGCGTGATGGGCGGCGTCGGTAAGCGTGGCCCCTTGTAGGAGCTTCGCCACGAGCGCGCCTGTGAACGCGTCGCCGGCGCCCGTTGTGTCCACCGCTTTGATCTGTGGGGTGGGAATCGGCGTGATGCCCTCGGCATCCGCCACGATGGCTCCGCGCGGTCCAAGCGTTAACACCACCGCGGCAAAGCCTTCGGCGCGCAGGCATTCTACGAGTTCCTCTGGTTCATCGCCCGGCGTCTGCGCACCCAGTTGCTTGAGCACCAACCCCGCCTCGTGTTCGTTAACCACGAGTGGGTCTGCCTGTAGGAGCGCCTGCTTATCGACGTCCACCACCGGCGCCAGGTTCACCACCACCCGGGCGCCTACCGCGCGTGCGAGTTCGACCGCCTTCTGGAATCCTGCGGCGGGAATCTCGCCCTGTAGTAGCACCAAGTCTGCCTTGTGCATTGCCCGCGCGTGCTGTTGAACGAACTCAGCGTCCACCCGCGCATTCGCGCCGGGGACCACGACGATGGTGTTCTCGCCATCGGCTGCGACCTCGATTACCGCAAGGCCCGTGGTGGTGGACTTGAGGTGTTCGACGTGGCTGAGATCGACGCCCGATGCTTCTAGCAGTTCCATGGCTGGGCCTGCGTAGGCATCATCGCCGACTGCACCCACGAATGAGATGCTGGCGCCTTGGCGTGCCGCAGCTACCGCTTGGTTTGCGCCCTTGCCGCCGGCGAGCACCTCGCCACCGCTGCCGATGAGTGTCTCGCCCGGGGTGGGGTGGCGTTCCACGCTAATCATCAAGTCGGCGTTGATCGAGCCGACGACTACGCATCGCGGCTGTTTTGCAGTCATGAAGTTTCCTTTGCGTTTGTGCCTTGTGTGCTCCACTCTAAGAGTCCGCGTCCGGGCTTGGGGTGGCGCAAGGGCGCAATTTGCCAAATATTGGGGTGATTTCGGGAAGTTTTGGCGCCTTGTTTGGCAAATTGTGCTGGATTGACCCCGATGGGCGTGCGCAAAACTGGGAAAGCCGCTCCCTATCTTCCAGCCCCTGAGAAGGGAGCTGAAGGAAGATGTGGAGCGGCTTATCTAAGCAGCGGATGCTTGCAGGGCTTAGAAGGTGCCCTTAACCTGCTTGCCGAAGTCGTTGACGGTTGCCTTGCGGGAGTCAACGTTCTGGTCGTTAGCCTGGGAGTTGTCGCCTTCCAGACGGCCAATCTGGGTGACCTCGATGTAGTTGTGGATGCGGCCTTCCTTGGTGTCGCCATCGCCGAAGTCGAGGTTTGCAACGCGAACCTTCTCGCCAGCGTTGATTGGGTTAGCCAGGGTGACCTCGAAGGTGCGGGTGGAGGTCTTCTCGTTGAAGCCCAGGTCACGGATGTGAGCGCCGTTGGAAGAACGTGGGGTGATGAGGCGGTCAACGCCCTTCGGGCCCTTGTCGGTCTTCACGTCAACGCGGTACTGAACTGCAGGGAAGGTGCCGTAGTAACGGTCAGAGCCAACGTTTTCCAGCTGCAGAGCAACGGTGCCTGCGAAACCGGAGTGCTTAGCGCCGGAGGTGGTGAAGAAAGGCTTCAGGTCGAGCTTCTGCTTCTCGTCAGACTTCTCGTCCTTCTTTACCTCTTCGAGCTTTGCCTTGTCAGCTTCCTCTTCCTTCTTAGCTTCAGCCTCGGAAACAGGTGCCTCGGTTACCGGAGCCTCGTTGTCCTTGACAACCTCAGCGTCAGCCTTCGGATCCTTGTCCTCCTGCTTAACCTCTTTGGTGTTCTGTGCGTCCTTGTTAGGAGCGAAGGAGTCAGCGATGTCGTCGTACAGCTTGACGCGAACCTCGTTCTTGACTGGCTGCATTGCGGACCAAGCAGTCGGGGTGGACCAGGTGCCGTTAGTCTTGCAGTACTGCTGGGTGCCGGTCATGTTCAGAACGCGGAAGCCGTAAGTTGCTTCACCGGTGTGGTTTGGCGGAACGTCGTAAGGTCCGATGGACTGGCCAGCCTCCCAGGACAGGGAGTAGGAAGCGGAAGCGCCGATCTTGGTAGCGATCTCGTGGGAGATGCCTGCGGAGCCCTTGGAGTTCTTACCGGAAACGTCGCCGCCCAGGTTCATGGAGGTGGTGCTGGTGCGGTCGCCGTTGACCTCCAGCTGGATGGACTGAGACTTGGACAGATTCTGCTGCAGCGGAATGTCCTTCTTAGTCTGGTTGGTGGTGGAGATGGTGCCAGCTGGCATGAAGGTGTCAGTTGCCTTGTAGACAACGGTGCGGTGGTCTTCCCATGGGTTGCAGACCGGGCGTGGGTTAAGGACGTTAGCCTTCATGTGGTCGGAACCGTGGGTGGTGTGGATGATTGGCAGCTTTGCGTTGATGGCCGGAGTCTCTGGGTAGGACTCGGTGATGGTTTCAGCGTTAGCTGCTGGCATCATGAGCGTGCTGCCGGCGATGGCAAGGCCGGCGAACAGGCCGGCGGAGCGACGACGGATAGACATGTTTAGTTCTCCTCGAACGACTGGAGGTGGACGTATTTTTGGCGAGTTACGCACGGCGAATACGTTGGCGGTGCGTGACGAAGACCTACGCTAGCGACTGTTTTTCAGTGACGCACGATAGAGATGTATTGACAATTAAAGATAGAAATTCACATAAGTGTCATGAACGCTGTAAACAGCTTCGGTGGAAAATTAACGCTGACTGGGAATTTTCCAAATTAGGACTACATCGTGCGAAAAGTGTTCTTGTCCGAACGATCACAAACTAAAGTATGATTACTTTCAGGGGTGATCCTTATGTGGAAAATGGCTAAATGGCGGTCCTCGAAAGGCGGAAAATCCGTTTTGCTGGCTCAGCCCCGCGCTTCACCTTGGGATAGCCTGTGCAAATTAATGACTGGGATGTATTGTCACGTGGTCTATAGTGCCCAGTGGTGAGGATAACACCATGCGGGCTAATGTGCTCGGCTAACAGCATTTGGAAACCAGATTACCTTAATAGTTCAAATGCCATAACCTGAAATCATGAGCGCCAAATCCCCAGAAAATCTCTTGCTTTATCTTTCTGAAGAGCAAGAACGGGCCATCGCCGAGCTATTCGACGACCTCGTTCGGCGTGGCCTGCCACGCCAGAATCAGCGCCCGCACATCACTATTACTTTCGCCCAATCCATGGCCCCCGAGGCAGTGGAACTGGCCGCTGAACTGCTTCCGCCGCTATTGCCAGCAACTTTTCAACGGGTGGGAACCGTAGTATTCGGAACGCGCTCGAAGCAATCAATCGCTTGGCTTCTGGAAACAACCGATGAGTTCGAAGCGGCCGCTCGGGAGATTAGCGCGGCCAATCCTGAATCACGAGGGGCCCGCTGGACCCCGCATATAACGATGGGACTTCGCATCCCGCGCGACGAGGTCGGCCGCTATATCGACGTCCTCGATGCCGCTACGAACGAGGCCACCCGCACCGCTGCACGCAGCGGCGGGCACTTGCTGAAGGAATTTACTGCGGCCCAAGCTGCGTACTGGCGGCCGGCGACTGAGGAATTGCGGGTGCTATGGGGAGATCGAGTAGCGTGACGAGCACCCGCTAAGCGGGGGATTTAGCGTTTAGTTCAAGAACTATTGCGCCGGGGTGGGAACAGCGACTGCATCGCCCACCAGGTCGATGACCTCTTCGCGAGTGCCCGCAGCACGCAGTTGTGCGCGGAAATCTTCCTTCATCAGGCGGCGGGCCAGCTTCGACAGAATCTTGAGGTGCTGATTGCCGGAGCCTTCCGGAACAGCGATGAGGAATACCAGGTCGGTTGCCTCCTCGCCCTCGGCCCACTGAATGCCTGGTTTGGGCAGACGGGCGAAAGCCAGGGTTGGGCGCGTAACTCCTGCAGTGCGGGCGTGCGGGATCGCAACGCCATTGCCGACGCCGGTGGAGTGTTGCTCTTCGCGGGCTAGTGCGGCGTCGACAAGCGCTTCGGCGTCGGAAGTGCGACCGGCGGCTGCGATGGAAGCGACGAGCTCGCGAATGATGTCCTCGCGGTTGGTACCACGCGTGGTCTCAAGCGCGACCGTATCGGGCAGAAGCAGAGCATCGCTATCGCTGGCGCCTTCAGCAGGAGTTGCTTCCGACGCCGCGGCACCCTTCTTGGCGGTGATACCGACGAGCAGGAGGATAAGCGCGGCGTCGACAAGAATGCCGGCCGCCAGGCCGATGATGAATCCGCCAACGTTGTCGATGGCGCCCAGCAGCGCCACGATCGGGCCGCCGTGCATGACGTGATCCTTGACGCCGAGCTGTCCCGCGATGGCGCCCGCGACGGCACCGCCGAGGACGTTAGCCGGAATGACCTGCAGCGGACGAGCGGCAGCGAGCGGAATCGCGCCTTCGGTGATACCGAACATGCCCATGAAGAGGGCGGCGATACCGGAATCGCGCTCTGCCTTGTTGAACCAGCTGCGGCGAACCAAGGTGGCGACGCCAACGGCTAGCGGTGGCACGGCAATCGCCGTTGCCGCCATGCCCATCGGTGCCGCGTTGCCGGCAGCGATGAGGCCGCCGCCGAAGAGGAAGGCGGTCTTGTTGAAAGGCCCGCCCATGTCGAAGGCGATCATCGCGCCGATGACAGCGCCGAGTACGAGCACGGAGGAACCCTGCATGCCGGCGAGGTACTCCGTCATGGCCTCGAAGGCAGCGGCGACTGGATGACCGATGATGTAGATGAACGCCAAGCCCACGATGAGTGTGGTGAGAATCGGAATGACGATGATGGGCCAGATCGGTGCGACGTACTTGCCCACCGGGATCTTCTTGATGGCCAGGGCAACATAGCCGGACAAGATACCTGTGATGATGCCGCCAATGAATCCGGCACCCGCATCCGATCCGTAGAGCGAACCCGTCGTGGCGATAAGGCCAGTGATAAGGCCCGGTGCAAGACCTGGGCGGTCCGCAATGCCCACGGCGATGTAGCCGGACAAAATCGGCACCATCAAAGAAAACGACAGGGCACCTAGTTGATTAATGGTGAACCAGAAGCTGCCTTCCGGAATGGCGATGCCTTCCGGGGTAGGGGTGCCGCCGATGGACAGTGCGACCGCGATGAGCAGACCGCCCGTGACCACGAAGGGGATCATGTGGCTGACGCCATTCATCAGGGACTTATATAGCGTCTGGCCAAAGCCGCGCAGCCCCGAATCGACAGTACCTTCCGTGCGGCCTCCCGCCGGGGTGGCGCTCTCGGCGGAGTCACGCCGGGCCTCGGCTGAAGTTAGCGCCGTTGCCTCCAGTGCGCGGCCCAGCAGCGCCTCCGGGCGGCTAATGGCTTCGTCTACGCCGGTAGCTACGAGCCGCTTTCCGACGAAGCGGTCCTTAGCCACCACCGTATCCGCCGCGATGACAACGGCGTCTGCTGCATCGATGTCTGCTTGCGAAAACTTCCCCTCGATTCCAATGGAGCCGTGGGTTTCCACCTTAAGCTCGTAGCCCAGCTTCTGCGCCGCGGCCTCAAGGTTTTCCGCCGCCATGTAGGTATGTGCGATTCCCGTAGGACAGGCCGTGATGGCAAGCAGCCGCGGCCTTGATTGCGATGTACTCATAAAAGTGATCTAACAGGACGGGGAATCGGGAATCTAGCGGCGGTGGTATTTGGCCTGAGAAATGAAGTGAGGGAAGAGGGAGTTGAATTGCGATAGTGTTTTGGATGTACGTGCTAATTGGGAAAGGGAGAATGAAGATGATCAAAAAGGGCGACAAACTGGACTTGTCAGGCGTATTCGACGATGTAGGCATTACGCTAAAACGCACTGATGATAAAGATGTCGGCGAATATCAGTACTCAATTCCACTATCTTTCAGTGACGATCCAGCATCTATTGCTGGTGCTGTGGATGTGTCATCTTCCGGCGAAATCTTAGGAGTCGAGCTCGTGATGATTCAACAGGCTATAGCTAATCCGAAGCCTTCAAATCATGAGTAGCCAGTAACGTTTGGCCGCATTGGAAGTCAGACAATTGGGTCCACTGCATTGAGCCTGTAGGTACTGCTGAATTACGTACCTCGCCCCATGTCGTGTTGGGTGAAGGCGAAGCACTGTTAATAACGTGTGGAAAATCCATTTTGTGAGACTGATTAGCGTGGTAGGTTGCGTTTATGAATAAGTTCTCTCGTGTTTGTGCTCGTGCTTTGACAGTTGGGCTTTTGTCCCTTGGCGTGGTTAGCGGTGGTGGCGTGGGTGCGACTGCGCCAGAGGCTGCCGCGTTGACGCCGGAGGAGCAGCATCAGTTCCTAGTTGATCCGGTTGGGGCAGTCTTGTGGCAGGGAATCAAGGGTTCCTCTGACGCGCTGAACAGCAATCGCGGTGCGGCGATGGCAGCGTCGTTCTATTCGATGAATTCGCCGGCTCCAGGTATCGGCTTGCCTGCCTTTGATCGTTGCGTGCAAGGCGTGGGTTCTTCCACCACGGTTCCCGGAGTCCGTTACGTGGTCGGCGGATTGTGCGCGATGTTGGACCCGGCCGCGCGAGCGGAGATTGAAGGTATCAACTTTATTCCGTAGTACTAGGCTTGAAGGTTGTGAACTCTGCTAAGGTGAACACGGAACTTGCCCATAAGCACGTCATCGTGATGGGAGTGTCCAGCTGCGGGAAATCCACGGTGGGGCAGCTGCTGGGAGGTCAGGTCGGCCTCGTCTTTAGGGACGGCGACGACATGCATCCGGCCGCCAACATCGAAAAGATGTCCGCGGGGCACGCGCTTAACGACGCCGACCGCTGGCCCTGGCTCGAAGCAATCGGGCAGTGGATGCAGGGGCAAACCGAAGGCGCCATCGTGGGATGCTCAGCGCTTAAGCGTTCGTACCGGGATCTGATTCGCACCCATGCGCCGGATACAGTCTTCGTTCATCTGCACGGCAGCTACGAGCTTTTGCTGGAGCGCATGCAAAACCGTGCAGGCCACTTCATGCCGGTATCGCTTTTGCAATCGCAGTTCGAAACGCTTGAACCGCTCGATGAGGACGAGCCGGGGATAGTGCTCGACGTCGCACAAAGCCCCGCAGAATTAGCTGCCGAAGCAGCGAGATATCTGCGGGGCTAGATGCCCTAAACCGTTGTGGTTTGGCTTTCTTGGACTGAGGCTAACTGAGGCTAAAGCGCTGCAGTAATCCCAAAGATAATAAGCACGAAGACGAAGCCGACGAAGGAAACGAGTGCCTGGTTGAGGGTCCACGTGCGCAGCGTGGTTGCCACGTCCATGCCCATGAGGCGGCCGACCAACCAGAAGCCCGAGTCATTGACGTGGCTGCCAAAGACCGAACCCGCGGCGGTGGCAAGCACGATAAGAGCAAGCTGCACCGCAGAGTAGTCTGCTGCTTCCACAGCCGGGACCATGAGCGCTGCTGCAGTAGTAAGAGCCACGGTGGCAGAACCCTGCGCAAGACGTAGCGCGACCGCAATGAGGTAGCAGGCAAGAATGACAGGAATGCCGAGGCCTGCCATCGAATCAGCCAGAGCATCGCCGATTCCAGAAGTGCGTAGCACGCCGCCGAACATGCCGCCGGCACCGGTAATCAGCACCACTGAGCAAATCGGCCCCAGGGAAGACTCCATGGTCTTTTCGATCGCCGTCTTATCCATTCCGCGCTTGAATCCGAGCGCAATCATCGCAGCAATCGCCGTGATGAGCAGTGCGATGGGGGTCTGGCCTAGGAAGATGAAGAATTTCACCCAGGTGGCATCGCCCGAAATGTGGCCGGCGGAGGAAAGCGCCGACAAGCCGGTGTTGCCAAAGATAAGGAGCATCGGAATAAGAAGAATTCCGATGACCGTCGCCGGTGAGGCTGGCTTTTCCGGAAGCTTTTCATCCGCCACGCGTTCGCCGGTCAAAATATCGCCGACAACGAAGGGGTACTTCTTGCCCAAGTGAAGGCCCAGGCGGTAGCCGGAGAGGTACCACGTCGGCAGCGCCACAAGCAGGCCGAAGACCAAAATGAGGCCGATGTCAGCGCCATAGAATTCGCTGGCCGCGACAGGACCCGGGTGGGGCGGAAGGTAGATGTGCATTACTGAGAACGCGCCGGCCGCGGGAATACCGTAGGCGAGAACCGGGCCGTTAAGGCGCCGCGCCACTGCGAAGATCACCGGCAGCATCACGATCAAGCCAGCGTCGAAGAAGATGGGGAAACCCATAATCAGCGAGGCAACACCCAGCGCAAACGGTGCTTTGTTTTCGCCGAAGAGTTTCACCAGGGCGTCGGCAAGCGATTTAGCGCCACCGGAGGTTTCAACCAAGCGCCCGATCATGGCGCCCAAACCAACCAACAGTGCAACGGAACCAAGCGTTGAGCCGAAGCCCTTGGTTAGCGTCGGTACTACGCCTTCAAGAGGGATACCGGCAACCAGCGCAGTCAGAGTAGAAACTATGGTCAACACGATGAATGCGTGAACCTTGAAGTAGATCACCATGACCAGAATCAAGGCAACCGCGGCAGCTGCTATCCCCAGCAGAGGGCCGGTTGTAAGCGCCGGCTCCCAGGTTTCCATGACGTCCATGGAACTAATCCTTTCTTAAGTTACGGCCTTGCTGTCAAGCCGTAGTTGTGAGTCAGATTATCATCGGAAATAAGCGTGGATATAACCACTCAAATGTGACTTTCGTACCTTGCAGCTCAAATTGGAACCCAAGTGTCATCCGTATACTCCCGGCGGATCGTATGGGTGGGCGTTATTAGATTCCGTGGGCACCGAAGCTTTGTCGCGGCAAGCTCTCAAACAGGCGATCGTGTGTGTTTAGGAAACAACAGGTCTCATTGATCATTCGGATCACGGGTGGCAGTATGTCGGTGTTGTCTATAACGAGTGATTTGCCCAGCACGGGATTGCCGCTTCCACCGGGACGGTTGGCGACTTATATGGCAATGCTCTGGCCGAAAACGTTTACGGCTCCTATAAGAACAAGCTTGTCCATTCTCGCAGTTGGGATGACGGTGTCGAGGTAGAAATCGCGACGCTCAAATGGGTGTGCTGGTGGAACGAGACTAGACTCCACCAAAACTCGGGGCACCTCACTCGGTGGCCATCATGGCCGTGCATGAATGCTGAGTCCGAGTTAATAGTCGAGGTTTTCTGCTACGAGTCCTGCTGCATGTTCACGTAAATAGTCGCGTAGATACGGAAGTGCGAAGTCAACTTCACCGCGCCGAGTATTGATGATCATCTCTGCATCGAGCAATCGACGGCGATAATTGCTCACGTAAGAGTCGGAACGGTGGAAGCGGGCCTTGATGTCCGCGATTTTTGATGGTCCGGGATCTTGGGCCATATAAATTAGGAATGTTCTGTCTACGTCAGAAAGATCTGCCAAAGCGGGTTCGTGGACAAGTTGTCCAAGTTTTCTTCGTGCGGTGGCGACCCCTCTTTCCGCGGCGTTAACAGTAATTTGTGAAGCATCGCCATCGGTTGGTTCTTTTTCGCGGAAGGAGCATTGACCCACCAGCTGGATCATGAATGGGTAGCCTTGGCACGCAGATACCGCAATCTCCAGAGCTGAAGGGGACCACGAGACGGTTTCGTTGCGGAGGGGTTCTTTGAGGGCGTCGCGGACGTCTTCGTCTGAAACTGGCCCAAGCTCGATCCGGTTGGCACGGCGCAAGAAAGTTACGGGATTGGGGCTTACCCCATCGTTTAGTTTCCCGGACAGTAAAGGCTTGATTGAAGAAGGGATTCCTGCCATTGCGACTGCGATGTCTTCACCTTCACGGACAAGATGTTGGATAGTTGCTCCGAACTCAATGAGTTCGTCACTTTGTTGGTGATGCATCTCATCAAGGGTGATCAATACTCCGCTAGGTTGCTGACCGGCTCTGCGATCTTGCTCTTGTTTGAAGCTCAATAGATCTTTAAGAGCATTGCGCAGGGAGTAAGTGGACTCGGCAATGGCTTTAGTGTCCCAGTTAACGCCTGCTCCAACTCCCAGAATTGATACGTTTAGGCCTTTGAGCTGTGACCGTTTATCGGAAAGTCGCCGGATAATATCGTTGCGAAGCCGCTCGACAAATCCAGATGTCGCCGTTTCGCTGAGAGTGAACCACCCTTGCTCGCTGGCTGTATCCTCAAAGGCATTGAGCAGGACTGTTTTTCCGATACCCCTCGGACCAATAATTAGCGAAATTCGTTCATGGGCACCTGAGCCTTCCTCGAGTGCGAAAGCGAAGTCGCGGATAGCCTCGCTGCGTCCCACAAGCAGTGGTGGGGTGGCGCCGAGGGTCGCTTTAAAGGGGTTTCGCTGGAGGCTCATACTCACATCGTAGCGAAACATCCCTATGAAGACTTATGAAGTTTATGAAATTTATGAAGTCTTTGAAAACCTATGAAGATTGGAGCTCGGTTAAGTCCTGGCAATTGCGAGAAAACTCTTCAGTTTGCTCGCGGCCTTCGGGTCAGAAAACGCTCAACCACGTGAGGATGTAGTCGGCGGCCTTGAGGCGTACGCCTTCGGAATTGATGCGCACGAAGACGTCCGCCATAAGACGCTTGTCAGCCGCGCTTTGAAGGTGGACAACATCAAATTGGTATTTGAGTAGGTCGGATAGCTTGGCAAAAGTATCGTGGTTTTTCTCCCTAGCTATCGGTGAGCTCTCCGCCTGCTTCCTCGTATCGGCGAAGGAACGTACTTGTTGCCTTGTACGGACTGTCGAAAACAGTGGAGATGTCTGCAACCCATTCAGGGGATTTGGCAATTGGAGGGGTACGGAACTCGAACTTTTCGCTGAAAGGATTGAACGCGATCGTGATCTTCTTCTTGCTGTAGTTGAGAGCACGGACAGAGTATCCCTTGATTGCTGCATGCAAGCTGGTGAGACGCTGCTGGCCGTCGATGTTTGGGTGTTGTCCTACATAGGGCGCGTCGTTGTTGATGGAGCGGCCAGGAGACCGTTCGAAATATTGAGGCCATTATGTGGCCTTTTCCGCGACACTATGGAAACAGATCGTGAATGGAAAACTTTCGGCCTGCTCTGCTTGACGGTGTGCAAGTGTGAATGCGGCTTCCATTCTTGGGCTGCGTGATAGGGCAGAAACGAGTGTTGAATGGCATGTGTCTAAATATTCGTCAACGGTTAGGTAAACGTTTGCATACCTGGTAATTACTTTAGCTAGGGCTGGTCATATCCTTCTTGGCCAGCAAAGAGTAAAGGTAGGAGGACACGTATGTCCATGCTGAATGCGTTGCTCGCGGAGGATGCGGTTGATCTGCACGGCCGTGCTGGTGACTGGCGTGAAGCTATTGAGTTGGCGGGCGGCTTGCTCGTTGGGGCGGGTAAGACCAGCCCGGCATACACCGAGGCGATGGTGCGCTCGGTGGAGGAAAATGGACCGTACATTGTGGTCGCACCGGGCTTCGCTTTTGCCCACGCGCGGCCGTCGGAGGCAGTGCGCGAAACGGCGTTGTCGTGGGTCCGCCTGGATCGACCAGTGGAGTTCGGTTCCAAAGCCAATGACCCCGTGAATCTTGTCGTAGCACTTGCGGCGAAGGATTCATCCGAGCACCTGAAGGCAATGAAAGAGCTGGCTGGGCTGCTCGGGAAGAAGGACGTGCGTGCGCGTCTGGATTCTGTAGAAAGCGAAGCTGAGCTGCGACAGGTGCTTGTGGATGTTGCGAACGGTGGGGTAGGAGCGGCGTCGGCAAGCGCGGCTCCTGCAGCTGATCACAGTGACGCGCGAGAGGGCGCCGAGCACCAGATCGCGGCTGATTCGGTGGCTTCAAAAGGCAAAATCTACACCGTGTGCGGCAATGGCTTGGGCACGTCGTTGTTCCTGAAGAACACGCTGGAGCAGGTCCTCGATGAATGGGGCTGGGGCAAGTACCTCACCGTCGAGGCAACAGACACGATTTCGGCCAAGGGGCGTGCGAAGGAAGCTGACTTCCTGCTGACCTCCGGGGAAATCGCTGCAACGCTTGGCGACGTCGGGGTGCCCGTCCACGTCATCGAAGACTTTACGAACATGTCCGAAATCGATTCTGCTCTGCGCGAGCTTTACGACGTCTAAGGAGCACTCATGGATGTCTTGTTGAACATTGCCAACTTCTTGGTCAATGAAATTCTCTCCGTGCCGGCGTTCCTAATCGGCATCATTACCGCGGTGGGTCTCGCCGCAATGGGCCGTGGCGTGGGCCAGGTCCTCGGCGGCGCCATCAAGGCCACACTCGGCTTCCTCCTGGTGGGCGCGGGTGCCGGCTTGGTCACCGCCTCCCTTGAGCCGCTCGGCGCCATGATCACCGGCGCCACCGGCGCGCAGGGCGTGGTGCCTACCAACGAGGCCATCGTGGGCATTGCCCAAGATCAGTTCGGCTCCCAAGTGGCCTGGATTATGATCCTGGGCTTCGTGGTCTCGCTGATTCTGGCCCGGTTTACCCCGATGAGCTACGTGTTCCTGACCGGCCACCACGTGCTGTTCATGGCCACCTTGCTGACCATGGTCCTTGCACCTGCTGGATACTCTTCGTGGATCGTGGTTGCCTTCGGCGCCGCGTTGCTGGGTATCTTGATGGTGTCCCTGCCTGCCATTGCACACCCGTGGACGCGCCGCATCACCGGCGACGACTCCATCGCAATTGGTCACTTCGGCACCGCCGGCTACCTCGCTGCCGGTGCCGTGGGCAAGGCAGTTGGCGGCAAGGGCGAGAAGATGTCCAAGTCCACGGAGGAGCTCAAGCTTCCCGAAGGCCTGCGCTTCCTGCGTGACTCCATGGTGGCTACCGCACTGTCCATGGCTCTCATGTACATCGTGCTCGCCGTCATGTTCATGGTGCGCGCTGGTACCGAGGAGGCCTTCACTGCATTCGAAGGCGGTGCCACCAACGTGGGTAACTACCTCATGCAGTCCTTTACCCAAGGCCTCCAATTCGGCGTGGCCGTGGCCGTGATCCTCTTCGGCGTGCGCACCATCCTGGGCGAACTCGTCCCTGCATTCCAGGGCATCGCCGCCAAGGTCGTCCCCGGTGCCATCCCGGCTCTGGACGCGCCTATCGTCTTCCCGTACGCACAAAACGCCGTGCTGGTGGGCTTCATCTTCTCCTTCATCGGCGGCCTCATCGGCCTCGCTGTTCTGGCCGCATGGCTCGGCCCAACATTCGGTGTGGCGCTGATCCTGCCAGGCCTCGTGCCGCACTTCTTCACAGGTGGTGCAGCGGGCGTCTACGCCAACGCAACCGGCGGACGCCGCGGCGCCATCTTCGGTGCGTTTGTTAACGGCCTCATCATCACCTTCCTGCCGGCCTTCCTCCTGGGCGTGCTCGGCTCCTTCGGCGATGCTAACACCACCTTTGGCGACGCCGACTTTGGCTGGTTCGGCCTGCTCCTGGGCTGGTCCTCCAAGGACGGCGGAGCGTTTGGCCTCGTGCTCATCGCTGTACTTGGCTTGGTCGTCTTGGCCCTGGGCTGGTTCTCTCAGCGCAAGCTTGTGGCCACCAACTGGGACCCCACTCCGTGGCGTGAGCAGCCGGGCGCTGCCACCCCAAAGGCTGAGGCATCTGGCGTTAAGCCATTAGCCGCTGGCCAGACCGCAGCTTCGAAGAAGTACCCCAAGGTGCTTCCTCCGAAGGGTGCTCCGGTTCCGCCTTCGAGGGTCTAATTTCAACTGCGCGCAAGGATGTACTTGCGCGCTTTTTTGCGCGCCCGTGCACAGGATAAATTGGAGGCCTAACTAGCCCGATGTCCACACTGCTTAAGGAAGATAATGTCTACCGTTCCTTTCATTCTCGATACCGATACTGCTCAAGACGATTGCGTAGCAATCCTGGTTGGCTTGTTGGATAAGCGCGCGGATTTCCGTGCTATCACGATGGTGGCTGGCAACGTGGGCTTTGAGCAGCAGATTAAGAATGCGCACATGACCTTGAATGCGGCGGGCAAGCTGGGCGAGGTGCCTATCTATGCCGGTTGCTCGCAGCCGATGCTGCAGGAGTGGGCCTCGGCAGAAGACGTGCACGGTGACGGTTCGGGCGGGCTGACCATGGACTACTCGGGCTGCGAGGTGGAGCAAGAGCATGCTGTCGACGCCCTGTTGCGTATCACCGCGGAGAACCCAGGCGAGGTATCCGTGGTGGCAATCGGGCCGCTGACGAATATCGCAACGGCAGTGGTCAAAGACCGCAACTTTGTAAAGAATGTGAAGTCGCTTTACATCATGGGCGGTTCCAACAATGGCCGTGGAAACATTACGCCGGCCGCGGAGTTTAACTTTTACGTCGACCCGGAAGCGGCGCAGATTGTCTTCGGCGCTGGTTTTGAGGACATCGTCGTGATGCCGTGGGATCCAGTGACCTTCAATGACGCCACCATGCCGCGCGCGGAGTATGACCAAAAGGTCGCGGTGGGCACCCCGATTGCCAAGTTTTTCAAGGCCATGTGCGATACCACCTTGGACTTCGATGAAGCCGCCGGTATTGGCGGTTCCACCCACCCGGATTCGATGACGCTAGCAACGCTGTTGCACCCAGAACTCATCCAAGAATCCGGGCGCTACAAGGTAGACGTGGTCACGGGCAACGGTATTACGCGAGGCTATGCGGCAATGGCCTGGGAGACCTTTGGCTTGGAAGCTAACGCGACCGTCATCGAAAAGGCGGACCGCGAAAGCTTCTTTGGCTTGCTTGGCGACGTCCTGGAAACCCAGACCAACCCAAACCGTCCGATTCAGAAAGCGGACTAGAACAGGTCCCAGATGGTGACTGCCAGAATCACCGAACCAAAGAAGAACACAAAGTAGTTCCACGGGTCATGGCGGTAGGCCTTGTACTCCTTGACCCGGTGGAACATGTAGACCGGAAGCAGGAAGATAAGGACCGCATCGAAGACGCCACCCACCAAGTAGATGAGGTTGAGGATTGGCGGATTGAACACTGAGACCAGCGTGCCGGTGACAAAGATGAACGTGTAGACGATGGTGAGCAATCCGCGGCGGTTCAGACGGTTCGCAGTGCGTGGCGCGATGAGGCGCACCATATAGGAGGTGCCCTCCTCAGCACCGAGCATGGTGCCGAAGTAAGAGGTAATAATCGCGAAGATAACGACCATCGGGGCCAGCCAGGCAAGCAGCGGTACGCCGGTGACGTTGGCGAAGTAGGACAGCACTGGCAGGTTCTGCTCCGTTGCTTCCTTCATGCCATCGGCGCCCAAGGCCAACACGCAGGACCAGACGAAGAACATCGTGAAGATGACCAGCAGAGCGGCGGTGTAGAGCTCGATGCGGGTAACGCGCTTTTCCGTCTTCTCGCCGTAGGTTGGCTGCATATCCACGGAGAATTGGGAAAGGCCGGCCATGTGCGAAAAAGAAAAGGCAAGCACCGGAAGAATCAGTACTGAGCCGAGCAAGATATACGGCCAGCTGCCATCTTGATATTCCACTTCCATGAAGGAACGCAGGTCCCACTGCGGGATCAGATAGATCGAGGTAGCAGCCAAAGAGATGATGAGCGGATAGACCAGCGCCTGCGCCAGCCACAGCATGGGCTTGCGGCCGATGGCGAAGATGCCGGTCAGGATGCCCACGCACAGGACCGAAAGAACCCAGCGGTTAATGGATGGTCCGTGGAGCTGATTGACAATGAAGCTGTCGATGGCGTTGGTCAACGAGATAGCGTAGATGAACACCGTGGGGATGTTCGCCAGCGAGTACATCAATGCCACGAAGAGGCCGGTATGCCGGCCCAAGTACTTGCGTACCAGCTCGAGGACGTCAAGCCCGTGGTCTTTGACCGGAGCACCCGAGACGATGCGCGCGTAGGTGCGGTGGGAGAAGTAGACCACTGGGAAGATGATGGCCGTAGCAAAGGCCAGCGGCCAGAAGCCAAAGGTGCCCGCCTGTAGCGGAAGGAAGAGGATACCTGCGCCCATCGCGGTGCCGAAGAGCGCGAGCACCCAGCCCAGCGCAGTACCTTCGGTCTTCTTACCCTCGCGACCTACTGGGGAGGCAGTAGATGCGGTCTCGTCCGCGGCGGGCGCGGCAGTGTCATATGTTGTCATCGGCTAGTTCTCCCCTTAGTAGTCCACTGCATCGCGCACGATAGGGCAGGTCATGCAGTGTCCGCCACCGCGACCACGGCCCAGTTCGGCCGAGCCGATCTCGATGACTTCGACGCCGGCGTCGCGAAGCTTGGCATTGGTGTGTTTGTTGCGATCGTAAGCCACGACCACTCCGGGCTCCAAGGCAACCACGTTGTTGGCGTCATCCCACTGCTCACGCGCCGCGGCATAGGAATTGCCGCCAGTTTCTACGACGTGGAGCTTATCCAGGCCGAGCGCTTCCTCGACCACCGTGACGAAGTGCTTGTCTGGGCTTTCGAGTTCCAGCTTTTTCTGATCATCTGCAGGGCGCAGGATAAGCGGACGGATGGTATCCACCACGCGCGGATAGGCGGTGGCCTTGTCGGCGTCGAGGAAGGTGAACACGGTATCCAGGTGCATCGAGGCGCGATCTGGGGCCATGGCTGCGATGATGACCTTTTCTGCTGCACCCGCCTTGAACAGGTTGCTGGCCAAGCGGCTCACACCCTGCCAAGTAGTGCGCTCGCCCATGCCCACTAGGACCGCACCATTGCCCACCGGCATGATGTCACCGCCCTCGAGGGCGGCAAGGCCCGGATCCTCGTCGGTGTCGCCGTACCAGAACTCAAAGGATGCGTTGGCAAAGCGCGGATGGTAGCGGTAGATAGCACGCGTGAGCATCGTCTCCTGGTGGCGGGCAGGAAGGCGCATCGGATTCAACGAGACACCGCCGTAAATCCAGGCGGAGTTATCGCGGGAGAACTGGCTATTGGGCAGAGGACGCAGCGCGAACTCATCGGGAGCGTACACGTTGCGCATGGTGTCAATGACGCCATGGCCGAGGCCCTTGGGGATTTCGTTGAAAGGCACTCCGCCGATGAGAAGTTCGGCCAGAGTCTTGTTGTCCAGCCCGCTAAACCACTCGCGCAATTCGCTGCCCACGCCCACGCCGACGTTCTTATCCAGTAGCTTGTTGCCGAGGATGAACTCGCGGCCTTCCTTGGTCGCCAGCGTTTCTTCTAGCAGGACGCGCATGTGCAACACCTCGACGCCGCGGTCTTCCATGCGGGCTACGAACTCATCGTGGTGGCGCTGCGCTTCCTCGACCCACAGGACGTCGTCGAAAAGCAGCTCCTTGCAGTTGTTTGGAGTGAGCCTCTCGTGTGCCAGGCCGGGGCGGCAGACCATTACCTGGCGGAGTTTGCCTACCTCTGACCAAGCGCCGAGTTGCTGCCCGTCTTTGTTACCGGAGGTTTCAACAGAATCCATCATGTAAATCTGTGCCTTCCTTTTCAAGTATTTGGTGCTGGAGGCAACAGTAACTAAACCCTTATGAGTTATGGGTCACATGGCGAAATGAATAGTAATTTGAATCATACATATCATTCATGCTGCTGGTAGTGCATAAGATTTGCATAATTCACAAAAGATTCAGGAATCTCGCGTTGCACCCGTCTGGGGGTAGGACTCGTCGTAGGAGGCGGGGAGAAGCGCGACGACGATAATCGTCGCGATGACGACGGCGCAGAAAACCAAAACCCACGGCCAAAACTTGATGAAGATGCTGATACCTACCAAGGCACACAGCACGGCCAACAGATAGGTGGTGCCGCGTCCGGCCTCTTGCTCCTCCCGCTTGGCGGCTTCCAAAGCCTTTGCCATGCGTGCCGATTCGCGGGCTTTTTCCGCGAAAGCTTTGCTGCGGTATCGGTTGGGAATTTCCATCGTGGTCACCATGGCATTCCCATCTAAACCAAAGCGGCAGCCATCAGCGCCATGTAGACCAGCAGAACCCCAGACAGGATGCCTAGGAACACGGTATCTAAGTCGCGTTCCTGCTTGCGTGCCTCAGACAAGGCTTCACGCTCGAGCTTGGCGACGCGCGCCATTGCCTTCTTGTTGGACTGAATCTGGGAGCGTTCCTGTGCGATGCGTTCAGGCGTCAGAGCTGGCATCTGCGTGGTCTGGGACTGCATGAGAGATCTAGGTTCCTTCCTTATCGAGGTCAGCGATTCTGATAAGGAGTATGGAGTAAAAGTCCCAAGGACCCTCGGAAAATGGGGATTATTCCTCTAGCTCTAGTTCCGGGTCTTCTGCCTGGGCGGCTTCTAGAACTTCCTTCGCAGCGCTCAAGTTGATAACTCCTACTACAATGCCGACAGCGATGTCCGGCCATGGGCTAAACCACCAGATGGTGATAACGCCAGCCAGTAGGATAAGAAGATTGGCCGCTACGTCATTACGGGCCGCCAGCCAAGCACCCTTGGTCAGCGCGCTTCCATGCTTGCGCAGACTAAGCAGCAATACCGCGCAAAGTAGGTTGATGAGCATAGCAAATACCGCGGTACCGGAAAGCAGGAAGGCTTCTGGCGGAGTGCCGCTAATCATCTTCCAGATTGCAGTGGCAAAGGCCGCGATTGCCGGAATGAGGATAAGTCCCGCAAGCCCGTAACTTGCTTTCCGACGCCCCGCCACCGACCATCCAAGCGCCGCCAAGACGAGTGCGTTGATGAGGAAGTCTTCAAGGAAATCCGCGGCGTCGGCAAGCAGTGAAGCCGAGCCGATGTGCCAGGCCATGGCCACTTCAACGATGAAGCCAAACAGGTTCAATGTGGCAACCCCCGCCACCACGCGCCGGGCGCGGGTGCCGAGGGTGGAAGAAGTTAGTTCAGAGCTCACGAGGCTAGATGTTAGTATTGAGCGCAAGAATTATTGCGGCGGCATCGTAGGGGAGTGTTACTACGTAATTCGTGGCTACGGCGAATTGGTGTAGCCGGTTGATGACGGTATTGCGGTGACAGAAACTCGCCTCTGCCGTTGCTTTGACAGAACCTGTGCGCAGGTAAGTTTCGACGGTTTCGACAACCAAGGGCTGTTCGGCGCGCAGCTTGGTGATTACAGTACTCAACTTCTTGAGCCGGGTGCCAGGGAAATCCGCCAATGCTTGGCCAGCGATTGTCCACGCCAATTCTTCGACTGGTGTGGGATGGGGTGCAAGGATAGCCGCTTCAAAAAGGGACGGGGTAGCTAGTACAGCTTCTCGCACACCCACCAAGCCTTTTACCTTAGGGAAAATGACGCTGGGCAAATCGGGAAGCTCAGGTGCGGGATGTAATTTATTTGGCCAGAACGCAGCGAAGAGTCCGTGATGGGCATGGCCAAATACATGGCCTTGCGCGGTAGCCGTGTCGAGTGCGTCGCGTGCTTCGAGTGAACTGCTTGCGTGAAAAACGGCGACATCGAAAGTTTCTTGCGCGGCGCATCCTAGAGCAAGAGCTATTTCTTCAGCTCCGAGCGGGCTAATGGTTGCAGAAGAAAAGAGCTTGTCGATATAGCGACCATTAGCGAGGCGGAGGTCGCGGGCGAGGCGGGCATTTTCTCTACGGAAGCCGTCGCGGACAAAGAAGTTGTATTTGGTAACCGCGTTGTGGAGCTCATCGACATGGGCTATGAGCACTTCCTGATTCGCATGTGCGGTGCGGCGAATGCGCTGCCAAATGACAAGAAAGTCAAGCTGGATGGCGTCGACAAGCGTCCCGATGGCAACTTCTTGTTGTGCGCGGCGCCGGCCGAGATCATCGGCGTGCTGGCGAACCTTCTCTTCGGTGGCCTCACCGGAAAGTGAGTCCATAAGGATGCCAAGCACGGCGGTTGCGGTCTCTCGAAGCTCGTCTTCGTCGATGCGAGAGGTGCCGTAGCTTCCGGAATCGCGGAATTTCTGAATAAATTCTTCTGCCATGCTCGGTATATCTGCACGAACTTCGGCGAGTATCTTTTTCCAATCGGAATTGTGCATATGCATAACCATAATCTGGATATGTGGGATATTGCCCCGATTTTCTGAATCTACCTGTGCACTTGTCGATTGGGCTCTAGTGTGACTTGGAACATGAATTACTAGATTCGGAGGGATTAAGGCATGCGAGCAACAACTGATGAACAGTACCTGGCGGACTTCCGTGAGATGTCGGCCAATGGCGCGACTGCGGGAGGCGGCGTCGAAAGGCAGGCTGCGAGCGAAGGCGACCGCGTTAATCGTGCGTGGTTTGCGCAGGTGCTGGAGTCGATGGGTGCGCGCGTGCACTACGACGAGATTGGCAATCAGTACGGTCTCTTCGAGTTCGTTCCGGACGCGCCTTTTGTAGGCCTGGGTTCGCACCTCGATTCACAGCCTTTGGCCGGGCGTTATGACGGTGCATACGGCGTGCTGGCGGCAGCGCATGCGGCAAACCGGGTGGCCCGCCTTGCGGAAGAGGAGAAGATTTCGCCGCGTTATAACCTGGCCGTAATCAACTGGTTTAACGAGGAAGGCTCGCGTTTTTCTCCGTCGATGATGGGCAGCTCCGTGTTCACCGGAATTATGCCGTTGGAAAAGGCGCTGGAATCGACGGACCTTGCAGGAACCACCGTGGCAGAGGCTTTTGAGGAAGCGAAATGGACCCCGGTCGAGCAGGCCCCGAAGGTGGTTTCCTATGGCGAAATCCATGTTGAACAGGGCAAGGGTTTGGAGGCTGCTGGCAACACCATCGGCCTGGTGACCGCGACCTGGGGCGCGAAGAAGTTCCAGGCGGTAGTGCACGGTGAGCAGGGACATACCGGTTCCACCATGATGGTGGATCGTCGTGATGCGCTGTTTGGCGCTTCTCTCATCATTGCCGAAGTACAGCGTTTAACGCGAGAGTTTCCAGAGTTTGAGCTTCAGGCATCTGTGTCCCAGCTGACCTTGGAGCCAAACTCGCCGGTGACCATTGCCCGTGAGGTGCGCTTCAATATCGACCTACGCTCGCCGAATAGCGAGACGCTGGAGACCGCGCAGAAGCGCGTTCGGGAGATTATTGCGGCAGCGGAAGAAGAGTCCCGTACCCGTGTTGAGCTGAACACTACCCATGAGTGGGCGCTCAACCCGTATCCAGAGGCCGGTGTGGAACTTGCGCGTGAAGTGGTTGAAGAGCTGGGCTATTCTCACCAGGAGATCTTCACCGTGGCTGGGCACGACTCGACGAATATGAAGGAGCACGTACCGACCGTCATGCTCTTTATCCCAAGCGTTGACGGCGTCTCCCACAATGAGGCGGAATACACCAAGGATGAAGACTGCGTTGCAGGTCTTGATGTATTTACCCACGTGGCAGCGCGCCTGGTTGAGGGCGCGCTGACCTAAAACACCTGGCTCGAGTTACTTGTCCAGCGGCGTTACCTGCGCGCCCGCCATGGACTCGAGTACGGCAGACTCCGTGGTTTCTTCTACCGGCTCGGCGTTGACGTCGAGCACGGAGCTGTCGTCGACGCCGGCGGTATTGGCGCGGCGCTCACCGGATCCTTCGAGGTTGATGCCGTAGAGCTGGGTGAAGTTTTCCTCATCCTGCTCGGCTTGCCAGCCGCCACGACCCGCGATGACAACGGTTGCCGGTTTTATAGCATTCCAATCGGCAGTAATTTCGCGGGATACGCGAACCTCAATTGAGGCGGTCTGCGCGTTGAACATACTCTAAGAACCCAGCAGCCCCGGATAAAGCGCAGCGACATCTTGCCAGCGAGAACCTTCTGATCCAGAATCGGGAAGTAGCTTTCGCCCCAGCTGCCGATGTCGCTTGGCAGCAGCGTGAGGTTGTCAGCGTGCCCGTATTTTACGAGTTGTTCGACGTCATCGCCCTCGTTGAGCGGACGGTCCATCACGATTTCGCCGTTTTCTACGCGGGCGATCATTCCCACTGGGCTGACCCACTCGCTCTTTCCAAAGCCACCGAGGTAGGAACCCCCAAACGATGACCCGGAGCTAAACCCTTGGGCAGTAGGCACGACCGTGCTGTTTAAGGACAGAGCGACGATTGCAGTTACGGAAAGAGGACGGAGCAATTCCTTAGTCATCTCGAAAGCCTTGCCTCGAGGAAGCTGGTACCGCACTGTTCTATATCTCCCTCTTTGCGCGTTCTCTCAAACACACACGCAAATTATGAGCTCTCAAACCCCAGAAACCGGCACAAGAACGCTGTGCAAAAGATAGTAGGTTTGTATATCGCTATATTTTGCACAACGAAAGCGCCCAGGTCTTCGAAAAGGCTCTGGGCGCTATCGCTGTCTCTCTCTAAACGCCTCCGATTATCAGCCAAGGCTGCCCTCCGGAAGCTGAGGGGTTCTCTCTATCTCTCTCATGCGCTCTCTCAAACGCACAACAAAAGTATGAGACATGCGGCTGGCACAGCAATGATGTGTGGCTGTTAGGTCGCTGGGACTGCCTGTGCATTCACTGGCGGTTTATGGACGCTTGCTGTTTGTCTCTAGTCCCTGCCCGTTAGTTGATGCGGTTACCGCTTTCGCGGTCGAAGATATGCACGTTCGAGGTATTTGGCTTCAGCCAGATGGTTTCGCCGATGCTTTGATGGCTGCGCGGTTCCACGAGCACACCGGTATTGCCACCCAGACGAGTAGTGGAGCTAAACACCGTGCCGTCCTCGCCAGTGAGATCGCCGTAGAGGTAAGACTCGTGGCCAAGTTCCTCAACATGGTGAATGACAAACTTTACGCCGCCTTCGCCTTCAGAACTCCGCTTCCAATCTTCAGGGCGAATGCCCACCGTAAGTGGACCTTCTGGCGCTTGCTCGAAACCCCAGCGGCGCAGAACGGAAGCGTCGATGTCATAGAGGTTCATTGCAGGCGATCCGATGAATCCCGCGACGAAGGTATTAGCGGGGTGGTCATAAATTTCCCGAGTTGGTGCAACTTGTTGCAGAACACCCGCATTTAGTACCGCCACGCGGTCGCCCATGGTCATAGCCTCTGTCTGGTCGTGGGTGACATAAACCGTCGTGGTACCGAGGCGTCGCTGTAATTCGGAAATCTGCGCACGGGTAGATACGCGCAGCTTGGCATCGAGGTTAGACAGTGGTTCGTCCATGCAGAACACCGCCGGTTCGCGCACAATAGCGCGCCCCATCGCTACGCGTTGGCGTTGGCCGCCCGACAAGTTTGCAGGTTTGCGGTCGAGTAGGTCTTCCATCTGCAGGATCTTCGCCGCTTCCTGAACACGCTCCTTGATGAGGGCTTTGCCCATCTTCCGGTTTTCCAAGGCGAAGCTCATGTTCTGCGCAACGGTCATGTTGGGGTAGAGGGCGTAGTTCTGGAAGACCATGGCAACATCACGATCGGATGGGCTAACGCCCGTGACGTCCTTGCCGTCGATGCGGATGGAGCCGGAATCGGTTGGCTCCAATCCAGCGAGCATGCGAAGACTCGTTGATTTTCCGCAACCAGACGGTCCGACGAGCACAAGGAACTCGCCGTCGGCGATGTCGAGGTTGAGCGAATCGACAGCGGGGCGTTCGGCGTCCTTGGAATAAATCCGCGAGACACCATCAAAAGTGACAGTTGCCATGGTTTCCTCTCAGTTCAGGTACGAAGACGGGGCGGCGAGATGAATTACTTCTTGATGACCGGCTTGACCTGGTTGTCGTAGATAGACTGCAGCGTCTTTTCCAGATCGGTTAGGGTCTTCTTGACGTCATCGCGGTTGGTAACGATCTTCTCGAAGGCACCGCCGATTTCCTGATCTGCGCCGGGGAGGAATACACGTGCGTAATCCTGTGGACGGGTATCCGGTAGCTGTTCAATAGCAGTCTTGAAGTTCGGGTTTTCTTCCATGAACTTCTTTTGCTCATCCAGTTCCATTGCAGTCTTGCGCACGGGCATGTAACCGACGTTCTGCGACCAGTAGGCAGTGTTTTGGTCATTGGTTACAAAGTCGATGAACTTGATCGCTGCGATTTGGCGATTCTTGTCGATGCCGGCTGGGATAGCCAGACCAGCTCCGCCGGTTGGGCAAGCACCATCGCCGTTTGGATTAGGCAGGAACGCGGTGCCCAAGTCGAACTTGGCGTTTTCGGTGATGCCGCTGAGGTCACCGGTGGAAAGCACCGTGGCAGCGGCGCGGCCGGTGGAAAATTCCATCGCCATATCGTTGCCCACGTAGGAGTAGCCTTCTTTTTCATCGGTGACCTTCTTCAGCCACTCGACGGCTTCGATGGTCTTGGGATCAGTAAACTTGAGCTCCCATTCATCGGAGTATGCGCCGCCCTTGGACCACAGCGGCCCCTGGAAGATCCAACCCAGGTAGTCAACAGCATCGCCCCAGCCAAAGGCTTGCATATCGGGGTTTGCATCCGCGAGCTTTGTAGCCCACTTATCCATCTCGTCCCAAGACTTTGGTCCGCGGTCAGGTAGACCAGCCTTCTTCCATGCGTCCTTGTTGTAGTAGAAGAGCGGAGTAGAGCGGGCAAATGGCAGTGCAAAGTGGCCGCCGTCGTAGGCGTAGTCCTCATACAGTGGCTGCACGTAGGAGGAAAGGTCGACGTTTGCTTCCTTGGCGAGCTCGTCGACGTTCGCGATCTGACCGTTGATAGCGAAGTTGTACCACCAGACATCGGAGAGAACCACGATGTCGGGAAGGTCGCTGCCGGTCAGTGCCGCGTTAAACTTTTGGGCTGCTTCCTCGTAGTTCTTGCCGGCATCAATCAGGTTGATTTTGATGTCCGGGTTTTCTTTTTCGAAGCGGGAGATGATCTCGGTTTCGATGTCCTTCGAGGAACCCGGGTGGTTGGACCACCAGGTCAGCTCGGTGACTTCCCCGGAACCAGAGGAATTCTTCTTAGCTTGTGGGTCAGTGGAGGAAGTGCCTGCGCAGGCAGAAAGAGAAACCGAGGCGGTGCTCAGTGCAAGAACAGAGAGGAATGAACGGCGGTCCATGAATTAACTCCTTGTAGAAATAGAAAGACTAAACGGCGAGCGTGGTTGAGGTAGCCATCTGCGGCTATCCCTTGACGGCACCAGTGGTAAGGCCCTTGATCATGTATTTCTGAAGGGCCAGGAAGATGATGAGAATCGGAATGATGGTGAGGATGGTGGCGGCCATAACTGGACCCCAGTTGGTGACGCCGTCGTTGTTTTGCAGCATGGTTAGACCCACCTGAAGCGGTGCGACATCGGCAGTATCGGACATCAAGAATGGCCACAGGTATTGGTTCCATTCGTTGACGATGGTGATCACTGCGAAGGCTGTCAACGTTGGCCAAGAGATCGGAAGCAAGACCTTTGTCAGCAGGCGAATAGGTCCAGCGCCGTCCATTCTTGCGGCCTCAACCAGTTCAAAGGGCAGCGATAAGAAGTGATTGCGCATCAGGAAGGTGCCGAATGCGACGCCAGCCAAAGGCACGATGATGCCTGCGAAGGTATTTCGCCAGCCCAGCGCATTGACCAGTGCGTAATTGGAAATGACGGTGATTTCGGAAGGTACCATCAGCGCTGAAATGACTACTAGGAAGATGATGTTGCGTCCCGGAAAACGCAGGATTGCCAGCGCATACGCAGAAATCACGCCAAGCACGATCTTCAGCACTGACAGTGCAGCTGTGATGAGCACCGAGTTGCGCAGGTACGTCCAGAAAGGAACGCGGGTGGTTGCGTCTTTGTAGTTCGCGGTTTCCCAGCTGGGGGGAAGCCAATTTACTGGATCTGTGTAGATGTCGCCTTTGGCTTTGAAGGAGGTCATCAAAATCCAAAACAGCGGTAGGCCAACCAGCAGGAGGACGGCGACGATGCCGATGTATCCAAAAACTTTTTTAAGGGTGTTATCCATTAAGGCTTCGCTCCCATTAGTGGTTTTGCTTGTCCATGATGCGTACCTGGATCAAGGTGATGATCAGCAAGATCAAGAACATGATTGTGGCGGCGGTAGCACCGTAGCCAGCGCGGAAGTTCACGAAGGTCTCTTGATAAATCTGGAACACAAGAGTGGTAGTGCCGTTACCCTGTGGGCCGCCGCGGGTCATTACGTTGATGATGTCGAAGACCTGTACAGAGTTCAGCGTCACCGTGATCGAAAGAAAGAATGTAGTGGGGCGAAGCTGTGGCAGCGTTACGCGGCGGAAACGCGTCCAAGTGGACGCACCGTCGATAGCCGCGGCCTCGTCCAAGTCCTTCGAAAGGCCTTGTAGAGCAGCCAAATAAATGACGAAGGTATAGCCCAGGTTCTTCCACACGAAAGTGAAAGTCACCATGAATAGCGCCCAGCCGGGTATGGCATAGAAGTTAGGACTTTCAACGCCTACCCAACTGAGCATCTCTTGAATAAGCCCGAAGTTGGGATCGAAGATGAACTGGAAAGCAATGCCGATGGCAGCTCCGGAAATCGCGAAAGGTGCGAAGACCACCGATCGGGTGAAATTGCGGCCCTTCAAGTTTTGATTGAGCAAGAGAGCTAGCGCGAGTCCCAATACCAGGGAGCCGATTACGGCAAAGAAAGTAAAGATGAGGGTATTCGCGATGATGGTCTTCGTATCGTCGCGCGTGAACCACTCAACGTAGTTCTGAAAACCTACGAATGTCGACGTTGGGCTCGAGATATTCCAGTTAAAAAAGGAAAGCCGGATATTGTCGATGAGTGGGCGATAGGTAAAGATTCCCAACAAAATGAGGTTGGGGGCTAAGAGTGCTAGCGCGAGCCACCACTCTTGGCGCTTTTTCCCCTCTGCTTTCTTGCGTAAAGCAGCTGTATCGGGACTATGCTCCGATTGTTTAATAACCACTTTGGAGAAGCTAGGCTGGGAAGGTTAAAACCCGCTACCGGTGGGGTGAAAACTTGGCCAACTAAAGATGAACGAAAAATACTCAAGAACTAAGGCAAAGTAGCAGAGCCTCCGCCCGAATCACGGGGTTGGCAAGATCGATGCCACACAGGGCTTGGACCTTTTCGATGCGGGCGCGCACGGTGTGGCGGTGCACATTGAGCTCGCTGGCAGCGGCGGCGAGCTGGGCGTCGGCAAGCAAGTAGGTGCGCAAGGTGCGTAGCAGCTCCGTATTGTGCGCGGCGTCATGGTGCTGAAGCTTTCCGACGATCGCGGCGCGGCGCTTTCCCAAGGCCTCGTGGACTGCGGATTCACCGAGCCAGGCGGGGGCGTCGGAGCTAAACTCCGCCATGGTTCCAGGAGGCAGGCTGCGCGCGTGGGTCTTCAGGGCCGTTACGCGGTCGGCGCTGATTTCCTCCCACGGAGTGTCCTTGAGTACGGATACCTGCAGGTTTTTGGCGTAGCGCCCGAAGAGCTCTTGCGCGTTGATGGTTTCGGGAGGCAGGGCAATGAGCGCGCTTTCCGACGCCGTGCCTTCCAAAGGCAGCACGAAGCAGGCATAGCCGCCTTTGTTTGCCGCACGATGCACCAACCCCAACGCGCGGCTAAGACGCGTGGGGGAGTCGGCCTGCACCAGGCAGAGGTGGAGACGGCCGTGGGAGGCCACAGAGTTGAAAGCGGCGTCTAAAGCCGTGGCACCAAGCGCAGACGTGGTGCCGGAGACCTGAGTTGCAAGGGCGAGGGCGCCTAAGATGATGCGGGCCGAAGAATCGCGGTTTTGTAGCAGCATCTCCGCCAAGCCTGCGAGATGGCGGGTCAATGCTCGATCGTAAGAGTCGAATTTTTGCTCGCGGGATACCGCAAGCGCGATGCGCCGTCGGCCGTGGGTATTAAACACGTTGGTGATGGTGGCGATCGTCGTGCCGTCTTTGGTGATGCTCGAGCGCGCGCCTGAGGTCCGTCCCGAGCTTTGGCTTGCCGCGGCAATAGCGAACTCGACGGCGGACAGCTCGCCTAAGTCGTGACGATTGATGACGTTTCCTGAATCGTAAGCCACGGCCACGGCAGCGCCGAGTTCTTTCGACGCCCGCTCCAGCAGCGCATTAGTGCCATTCGACGCCGCCTGATTCAAACGCTCCTGTTGACGGTGCAAGGTGAACTGGAGGTTGTTCTCGATGCGCGTCTGCTCCGTAGTCACCGTATTGATAATCGAGATGAAAGGCGTGGCGCGGGGGACTTCAAAGAGCGTTAGATGGTGACGCGCCGCGGCGTCGATAAGCTCCTGCGGAACCGTGGAGAAGGTCAGGCCAGTGCCGAAGCCAATGGCACCCACGCCCGCTGCCGCCAGGGTGCGCGCATAGGCGGAAAAGTCGCTGGGCGAGTGTTCGAAGGCTAGTCCCAAGGTCAGGATGATGGCGCCCTGAGTGGTGAACTCGCTGGGATCGCGCAACTCGCTGGCTTGGATGGTTGTGAACTCACGCGGGCCTTCGAGAATCGGGCGCAGGTTTAGTTTGCGCTGGTTAAACAGCCATTGAAAGCGAAGCTCGCTCATTGCCGGGACCTTCTTGCAGTAACTCGTCGATAGACACAGTGAATAGTCTTTTGCCCTAAATATATACGCAATGTCCATGGTCTGTGACTAGTCGTGGCATCCACAATGATTCACATCACAAAGCAAGACGATTGAAGGAGAATCATGCAGGAACTTGAATACCGCATCGAGCAGACCCGCCACCTCGCTCAGGAGGTCCCCGGACCAGCCAGCGCCGCATTGGATGAGCGCCGCAAGAACGCCATCCCGGCCGGCATGGCGCCTTCGCTTCCGGGCTACGTCGTCGACGCTGACGGCGGCATCCTCGCTGATGCTGACGGCAACCGTTTCATCGACTTGGCCTCCGGCATCGCTGTTACCTCCGCGGGCGCTTCTAACCCGGCCGTCGTCAAGGCCGTGCAGGAGGCCGTCGCGCACTTCACTCACACCTCCTTCACCATCTCCCCGTACGAGTCCTACGTTGAGGTCGCTGAAAAGCTCAACGAGGTGACTCCGGGCGATCACCCGAAGAAGACCGCGCTGTTTAACTCCGGCGCGGAAGCAGTGGAAAACGCCGTCAAGATTGCCCGCAACTACACTGGCAAGCGCGGCGTTGTAGTTATGGACCGTGCCTTCCACGGCCGCACCAACCTCACCATGGCCATGACCGCAAAGCAGTCCCCATACAAGAACGGCTTTGGCCCGTTCGCGCCGGAAATCTACCGTGCGCCGATGTCCTACCCGCTGCGCGACCAGCTCAGTGGTGAGGAAGCAGCCAAGAAGACCCTCACCATGATCGAGCAGGAAGTCGGCGCAGCCAACCTCGCCTGCGTTGTGGTCGAGCCGATTCAGGGCGAGGGCGGCTTCGTGGTCCCAGCTGAGGGTTACCTGCCAGCTATCCAGAAGTGGTGCAACGACAACGACGTTGTCTTCATCGTCGACGAGATTCAGGCCGGCATGATGCGCACCGGCACCTGGTTCGCTTCCGACCACGAGGGCATCGTCCCCGACCTGGTCACCATCGCCAAGGGGATTGCTTCCGGCATGCCGCTTTCCGCTGTCACCGGCCGCGCAGAGATCATGGATGCACCGCAGCCAGGCGGCTTGGGCGGCACCTACACCGGCAACCCTGTTTCCTGTGCGGCAGCGCTGGCCACTCTCAAGGAATTTGAGGAGAAGGACTTTGGTGCCCGCGCACTGAACCTGGAAAAGATTGCCCGCGAGGAGCTGGAGCCAATCCTGGGCGACGAGCGCGTCGCCGAGTTCCGCGGCCGTGGCGCCATGCTTGCACTCGAGTTCGTCACCGCTGATGGCGAGCCAGACTCCGAGCTCGTCCACAAGATTGCAGATGCCGCAAAGGCAGAGGGCGTCCTCATCCTCACCTGCGGCCTTGACCACAACGTCATCCGCTTCCTGCCTTCCCTGGCCATCCCGGAGGATCTGTGGCGCGAGGCCCTGCAAGTAGTGGTCAAGCAGTTCAACGAGTACAAGTAAGTCTGGGCTGCAGCCAAAAGGGTAGAAGCAAATGACAAACTTTGATTATTCGCAGGTTTCTGAGCTGTTGGGTTCTCTGCCAATTGGCCTTTGGCTGGAGGGCACGAACGTCGCAGCCACCGGCGGCGCCACTTTCGAGGTCCTCGACCCAGCAACGGAAGAAGTCATTGCCAACGTTGCAGATGGAACCTCCGCTGACTGGATGCGCGCGCTGGAGCTTGCCGACGCCGCGCAAAAGGAGTGGGCCGGTTTTGCGCCGCGCACGCGCTCTATCATCCTCACTGACATCTTCAACGCCATTATTGAGCGCAAGGAAGACTTCGCTCGCGTGATGACCTTGGAGATGGGAAAGCCTTACGCGGAAGCGCTGGGCGAGGTGGCCTATGGTGCTGAGTACATGCGCTGGTTCGCGGAAGAAGCCGTGCGCATTCCGGGCCGCTACTCCCAGTCCCCGGCAGGCAATGGTTCCATTACCGTCTCCCACACCCCGGTGGGCCCAGTGCTGGCAATCACCCCGTGGAACTTCCCGCTGGCCATGGCCACCCGCAAGATTGCCCCGGCCTTCGCCGCTGGCTGCCCGGTCGTGGTTAAGCCCGCTGCGGAAACCCCGTTGACCATGCTGCTGTTGGGTGAGGTCATCGCAGAGGTATTCGCTCGCCACGAGGTGCCGGCTGGTGTGTTCTCCATCGTGACCACCACGCAGTCGAGCGCGCTGTCCTCCGAGCTCATGGCGGATCCGCGCCTGCGCAAGGTGACGTTTACCGGCTCGACCGGCGTGGGCAAGATTCTGGTGCGCCAGTCTGCCGATAATCTGCAACGCACCTCCATGGAGCTGGGTGGCAATGCCCCGTTCCTGGTCCACGAGGACGCCAACCTCGACCTAGTGCTTGACTGTGCAATGCAGGCGAAGATGCGCAACGGCGGTGAGGCTTGCATCGCGGCCAACCGCTTCATCGTGCACGAGGCAGTGGCTGAGGAGTTCACAGATCGTCTGACCGAGAAGATGGCTGCTATCCAGGCAGGCCATGGTTTGGAAGAAAGCACCACGCTTGGTCCGCTGATCAGCGCGAAGCAGCGCGACGGAGTGGCTCAGTTGGTCGAGCGCGCGCTCGAGCAGGGTGCTACCGCCACCACCGGCGGCGAGCGCCCGGATGGCGCCGGCTTCTTTTATCCAGCGACCGTTCTGGCGAACGTGCCTGACGACGCCGAGATTCTGCGCCAGGAGATCTTCGGGCCGGTAGCCACCGTGACCACCTTCTCCACTTTGGAAGAGGGCGTGGCGAAGGCCAACGACACCGAGTTCGGTTTGGCAGCCTATGCCTTCACCGAGAGCTTCCACACCGCGGAATACCTGGCACACGCGCTGGAGGCAGGCATGGTGGGCATCAACCGCTCCGCTATCTCTGACGCGGCCGCTCCATTCGGGGGCATCAAGGAATCCGGCTTCGGCCGCGAAGGTGGTGCCGAAGGCATCGAGGAGTACATCTCCGTGCGCTACATCGCTAAGCCTTAGCTCTAACCGGCAAGCCTCAGCGAGCTGATTTTTCATAGGCATTGCCCCTCGGCGCCCTCACTTTTTGCAGGAAAAGGAGAGGGTGCCGAGGGGCCCAGTTGTTCCATGCGCAGTTACTTATATTTCTATTTTAGATTCGGGAGAAAATATGACGGTTGTTGAAAAGTCTGGAGGGGCTGCTTCGCAGGCTGCGAAGCCGGCCTTGAGTTTCGTCCAAGGCATTGCCCTTATTTTTGGCACCAACATTGGTGCAGGCATTCTTTCCATTCCCTATGCCGCGCGAAACGGCGGATTCATGGCGCTCGTTATTGCGCTTCTCGTGGCGGGTACCCTGACCACGATTTCTATGCTTTATGTTGCGGAAAGTGCGATGCGCACAAAAGCGCCTCTGCAGGTTTCCGGTTTGGCGGAGCACTATCTGGGGCAGTGGGGCCGTTGGCTGGTCTTCGTGGCGATTATCGTCAACGGCGTCGGCGCGCTCATCGCCTACGCCTCGGGCTCCGGCGACCTCATCAATAATATTTTCGGCCTGCCGCCGCTGGCAGGTACGTTGATCTTCTTCGGCTTTGGGTCTTGGGTTATGTACCGCGGCCTGCACACCACCGGTGCCACAGAAGGCGCTATTACCGCAGGTATGGCCATCATCATTGCCGTGCTGTGCGGCTGGACCATTCTGGGACCTGGAATCGAGGCCGAGAACCTGTTGGTGCTTCACCCGTTCTTCATCGTTCCTATTTTGAACCTGGCCGTCTTCTCGTTCTTGGCTCAGTACGTGGTGCCGGAGCTGGTACAGGGCATGGACCCGGCGAAGCCGCAGGAGACAGCTCGCGCCATCGTGCTCGGCATGGTGATTACCGGCTTTACGCTGGCACTTGTGCCGTTTGCGGCTTTGGGTCTGCTGGGAATGGACGTTACTGAGGTTGTTACCATCGCCTGGGGCGAGGCGCTTGGACCGGTCGCGTACTACTTGGCCAATGTCTTCGCGTTGGCGGCGATGCTGACCTCCTTCCTCGCGATTGGCTTTACCACCATGCGCAACGTGCTCGACATTTTGCACTGGGAGGGCAACAACGCGCAGCGTGGCATTGCCGTGGCGCTGACCGTTGTGCCGCCGCTGGCAATCTCCATCGCGGGTCTTGGCGGTTTCGTCGCAGCGCTGTCCTACGCGGGCGGCTTTGCGGGTGCAATCATGTCGATCATTCCGGTGATGTTGCTGAATGTCTCCCGCAAGAAGGGTGATCGTGACCCCGGCTGGAGCGTCGGCGCGCTGGCAAACCCGGTGATTCAGGGGGCCATCATCGTGGTTTATTTCTTGGCTTTCGTTTATTCGGTTGTCTCGATTGTGGGCCTGGTTCCGGCGGGCTGGGCTTAAGAAAATGGCGTCGGCAAGCGCTCCTGCATAGGGGGGTAGGCAGGGGTGTTTTTCCAAAGTATTTCTGAAATTTATTTTTCCAGCCGCTTCCGGCTATCAGTGCAGGTTATAGCGAAATAAAACGAACATTACGGGATGAGAACTCTGAACGCCTAATCAATTTAGTGTGATTTTAGTGTGATTAGGGTCATATATTTTCCAGTGGCTGCTCGGCTAGGAATTGTTACTGTTATTGGGTAAGGGTTTCCCAGAGATTTCTAAAGTTTTTGCTAAGGAGCTCAATACGTCTACATAACATCTCGAGTAATTCGATCTCTATGCAAATAGCCAGCCTCCTCACGTACCTTGTTGTCGCTCTGTCTGTTCTGCAGTCGCGACAACACCTGAATTAGAGAAAGCATTGGTCATGTCAAAGATAACTTTTCGGCCACCTCGTTCTGTAACTGCACTCAGCGGGCTTAATTTAAGCGGCCGCTGGCGCATGCTTACTGCCTCTGGCATGGCTGCTGCGCTAGTTATGGGCGGGGTCGTTGTTGTACCCAACCTCCTCGATAAAGAGCCTGTAGCCCAGGCGGCGACCGCAGCGCCAGGTTCCTCCGAAGAAACCGCCATAAACACCACGGTTCCCGCGGGAAGCAACCGCTCCGTGAACGGCTTCGTGGGCCTGCAGACCGGCGGCACCATGCAATCGAACCTGAGCGATCCAAACGTTGCGCCCATGTCTGGCGTGAAAGTTTTTGCCCAGTGGTTTGAAAAAGATGGCACCGCTTCGCCGATTTACACCACCACCACCGGCGCCGATGGTCAGTTCCACATCGGCATGACTTCCTTTACTGACGCCAAGGGTGTCCGGCGCAACTTCGACGCAGACCCCAACTTGCCGGAGGGGGAGAAGCTTCGCATCTGGTCCATCAATCCGGATACCTCACAGTACAATCTGCTCTACTCCTATGGCCAAGAGCAGATCATGCCGGAAAGCAACGTCGCCAACACCGAGGCCGGCGCTAGCCAGTCCGTGGTGTCTGATACCTATAACGACATCAAGATCGCTTACTCGCCCATCGCTAACAACAAGGTGATGCACAACCTGGCCGAAGCTGCTACCAACGAACCCAAGGGCTCCTATGGCCAATACTCCGGTACCGTCTTCTGGAACCAAACCAACGCCGCCGCCGGCGCCCTCTTGTGGCAGAACTACCAGTCCGTCAACGGTATCGACTCCGTGGCTCCAGACGTCACTGTGTATGGCTCCTACCTTTCTGATTACGCGCTTTCGCGCATCTACGATCCCGCAACCATGGCCGCCATCGGTTACAAGGGCCGCGTGCGCGATGCCGGCTGGAGTACCCAGCAAGAACTCGCGCTGCAGCAGTGGATTAAGCAGCGGATGGCAGCGGAAGGCCAGCAGAAGTGGATCGCAGAGACCGTCCAAGCCAAGACCGATGCCAACGGTAAGTACACGCTGCAGTTCCGCGGTATCTGGGGAAATAGCTGGGACGATCGCGGTATTTTGTCCAAGGACTATACCTGGCACGACTTGGCTGATTCCGCCGAGGCAGGTAATTGGGCCAACGGCAACATGAAGTCGAAGCACGTCAATGACGAGTGGATGTTCTTCTCCTTGCAGGACATGCCAGGCATTTCCGTGAACACGCCGTTTAACTACAACGGTTACACTGGCAACACCACCAGCAACTTAACCTCCGCCGGCACCTTGGCCGGATGGCCAGCTAACTGGGGCGGTACGCTGGATTACGCCAGCAACCTCAACTTTGCGCTGTACCCGGGTAACCTGAAGTTTGACGTCACCCCGTATGACTCTTTCTCCAACTTCGCTACTGCGGGTCAAGCCATCGAGACCACCACGACGGGCCTGCAGTACGACAAAATCGGGACCGTGCGTTATCAGATCGCGTGGTTCGACGAGGCTGGCAATGAACTGCCCCAGTACACCTGCCCGCCGGTAGCGCCGGATGCGAGTGGCAGGCTTCCTTCCTGCGGTTTTGTCACCGACCCTAACTTGAAGAAGACCACCACCTACACCGCACGCTTGTTTGCGGTCTCGCCCTCTGGCGTGCGCGATGGCCTGGCGATAACGCAGGATTCCTTCACCGTAAAGCCGCTGCCGACGTCCGGACGCTACGAGCCCACCTATGGTTCTACAACCGTGGCTCAAAGCAGCATTGGTTCCGTTGCGGCGCCGCTTTTCGACGACTCGACTACCGCAACAACCGCTGAAACCCTGCCAGCACCAGCCGGTACCACCTTCAAGCTGGCGGATGGCGCCCCAACGTGGGTAAAGATTGATGACCAAGGCACCATCACCGCCACACCGGGCACCGATGTTGCGCTGGAAGATTACACCGTCCCGGTCATTGTCACCTACGCCGATGGCTCGACCGACCTCGTCAATGCCAAGGTCACGGTCACTGACGGCAACCCGCCGCAGATTGAGCAGATCGATTCGCAGAACCTGGAGCTGGGCAAAGCCATCGCGCCGATTAAGGTTACGACGAAGGATAACGTCGGTGTGACCAGCGTTGAGGTCAGTGGCCTGCCAGATGGCGTCACCTATGATCCTGCGACCGGAACCATTAGTGGTACTCCGTCGGCCACCGGGGCGTCGACAGTTAACGTCCGCGTCACCGATGCCGCCGGAAATGTCACCGAAACTGCATTCAGTATCAACGTCGTGGATACTTCCGCGCCGGTTCTCACCAGCCCGGATGCCACCGTCCCAGAGGATAAGCCTGCTTCGATTCCGATCAAGGTGGACGATCCTAAAGCCTCCGTCACCGTGGAAGGTGATATCCCGCCGGGCATGACTTGGAACGAGCAAAACGGTGCCCTCGAAGGTACCCCAACCGAACCGGGCATTTACACGGTCGCCGTATCGGCCACCGATCCCCAGGGCAATAACTCTGTATCCAACCTGGTCGTTACTGTTAGCGACACCACGGAACCGACCATTGCCAAGATCAACGACGCCACCGCAGAGGCCGGTCAACCGATCACCGCAATTCCAGTAGACGTCACCGATAACTTCGACAAGTCCGTCAGCAACGTTGTAGTCGCGGGCCTGCCACCATTACTGACCTATAACCCGGAGACCCACCAGATCGAAGGAATCCCGCAGGCACCGGGGGAGTACCCAATTACGGTGACTGCGACCGATGCCGCCGGCAATACCTCGACCCAGGAATTCCTTCTCAAGGTAGCCGACACCACCGCGCCGCAGGTAGATAACATTGCCGATGCCACCGTAGAAAATGGCACTGCGCTGGACCCAATCACCGTGACCAGCAATGAGCCGAACTCCACCTTTGCTGCATCCGGCCTGCCAGAAGGTGTTTCCATCGACCCGAACACCGGCGTCATCTCTGGTACACCAAAGACTGAAGTCACGAGCCAAGATGGCAAGGTCTTCCCGGTCACCGTCAAGGTAACTGATCCTTATGGAAACGTCACCGAGAAGACTTTTAACATCACGGTCACCGATACCGTTGCCCCGGCTCTGCGCCCGCTTCGTGACGTATCGGTTCCTGAAGATCAGCCGCTCAACCTGGAGCCTGTCACCAGCCCGGACCCAACCGCGAAGATTGACGTCACCGGCCTGCCCGAGGGCGTGACCTTTGATAGCGAAACGGGGCTCGTTACGGGCACCCCAACCGCTCCGGGGCGCTACATCGTTACGGTCACCGCGACCGACCCTGCTGGCAACTCCACCAGCCAGGACGTCGTCCTGCTCGTGGGCGATGCCACCGCGCCTACCTTCGATGATCCGGAGGATCAGACGATTAACCAGGGGAAGCCCATCAAAGATATCGATCTGATGAGCCTAAACCCGGCCGACAACTCCACCGCACCGCAGGATCTCGCCTGGACCGTCACCGGCCTGCCCGAGGGTGTGACCTACGATCCCGCGACCAAGAAAATCTCCGGCACCCCGAAGGAAATCGGCTCTTCCGTAGTAACCGTCACGGTTTCCGATGCTGCGGGCAATACAACGACTCAGACCTTCGTCATTGCGGTTAACGATGCAACGGCGCCTGCCATCACTCCGGTGGACAGCGTCAGCGTCCCGGAGGATAAGCCAATCACTGAGATTCCGGTCGCTACCGATGATCCAGACGCGAAGATTGAAGTCACGGGCCTGCCTGAGGGCTTGAGCTACAACCCGAAGACCAAGCAGATCGAGGGCACCCCGACTAAGCCGGGTACCTATGATGTCGTTATTGCGGCAACTGATGCAGCGGACAACGTGTCCCACGAACCGTTTACCATCACCGTCGAAGACACGACCGCCCCGGTCATCGAGAAGATCGAGGCCCAGGATATCGCTCTGAACGAGACGATTAAGCCGGTCGTGGTCTCGGTAAATGATCCGGATGCCACCGTCCAGGTCGATCCGGAGACCCTGCCGAAGGGGGTTAGCTTCGACCCCGCGACCAACACCTTTACCGGCCGCCCAGAGAAGCCGGGAACCTACACCATTAAGGTCACGGCTACCGATGCCGCCGGCAATACCTCGGAGCCCGTTGATTTTGTCATCACCGTCTCCGATAAGACCGCGCCGCAGATCGCGCCGATTTCGGATCCTACCGTTCCCGCGGATTCCCCGATCACGCCAATTGAGATCACCGCTGAGGACAACGTTGCGGTGACCTCCTTGACGTTCACTGGCTTGCCTGAGGGCTTGAGCTATAACCCCAATACCAAGCAGATTGAGGGCACCCCGACTAAGCCGGGAAGCTACCCAGTGACGATCACCGCTAAGGACGACGCTGGCAATACCACCGAAGAAGTCTTCAACATCAACGTCAATGACGCCGGTGCACCAGTCATCCAGCCGCTGCCCGATAGCACGGTCGCTGCGGGAACTGATGCCAACCCGATTCCAGTGCGCGTAGATGATCCTTCTGCGACGGTAACGGTCGAAGGCCTACCTGATGGCATGACTTTTGACCCAGAGACGGGACTAATCACCGGTACCCCGACCAAGCCGGGCACCTACACCGTGACCGTGACCGCGGTCGACGAAGCGGGCAACAAGGCTATCGATACCTCGACCATCACCGTCACCGATGCCCAGGGGCCAAAGCTGGACGAGATCAGTGACCAAGACGTTGCTGCCGGCAGCGCCATTAAAGATATCGTTGTCAAGGCGGATGACCCTGATGCCAAGATTTCCGTAGTCGGCCTGCCAGAGGGCGTTCAGTATGACGCCGCTACCAACACGATTTCTGGCACGCCAACCACCGCGGGCACCTACCCAGTGCGCGTCCTGGCAACCGATGTAGCCGGAAACACCTCCTACGTTGACTTCACCATCACGGTCAGCGATTCCACTGCTCCGAAGGTCGAGCCCATCGCCGATCAAGAAGTAGACAAGGGCGATGCCATCACTCCTGTCAAGGTACTCAGCGACGATCCGAGCGACACCGTGACGGTCATCGGCCTGCCTGCTGGTCTCAGCTTCGACCCAGAAACCCGGACCATCTCTGGCACGCCAACCACCGCTGGTGAGCACCCCGTGACCGTGGTTGTCACCGATGCCGCGGGCAACACGACCAAGGAGACCTTCACCATCACCGTCGTCGACCCTGGAGCGCCGGTTCTGGAACCAATTTCGGATCAGAAGGTGCCGCTAGGGGAAGCGATTACGGAGATTAAGCCAACCGTGACGGATCCGTCGATTTCTACGACGATCACCGTGACCGGGCTGCCGGATGGCGTTACTTACGACACCGATACCAATACGATTTCGGGTACTCCAACCCGCGCGGGTGACTTCCCCATCGTGGTCACCGTAACGGCCACTGACGCCGACGGTAAGTCTTCCGTCGAGAAGTTCACGATCACCGTGGTCGATTCTGAGGGGCCTTCCTTAGACGGCGTCGCCGATCGGACCGTCACGGAAGACACCGAGCTTGACCCGATTCACATCACCTCGGATGACCCGCAGGCTACCCTGACCGTGACTGGCTTGCCTTATGGCGTTCGGTTCTTCGCGTCCACCGGCGAGATTTCCGGTGTGCCAACTACTCCGGGCACCTATGAAGTGACGGTGACCGCCACCGATGCGGCAGGCAATACTACCGAAAAGAAGCTGACCATCACCGTAAAGGATGCAACCGGTCCGCAGGTGGATCCGATTGCAGATCAGGCTGTCGATGCCAATACGCCGATTGAAACGATTCGGGTCTCTTCTGATTCGGACACGGATAAGGTAACGGCCTCCGGTCTGCCGGATGGCGTGAAGCTTGAGACCGTTGACGGCGTTGCCACCATCACCGGCACCCCGACCAAGCCGGGCACCTACGAGGTCACCGTGACGGTCACCGATGCCAGCGGCAATGCCACCGACGAAACCTTCACCATCGTGGTCCGTGAGCCGGCCGATACCAGCGCGCCGAAGCTTGACCCGATTTCGGATCAGACCGTGAAGCTGGGCGAAGACGTCACTGAAGTCACCGTTCACAGCGATGACCCAGCAGCAACGCTGAGCGCAACCGGCCTGCCTACTGGCGTCGAATTTGACCCAGCTACCGGCACCATCAGCGGCAAGCCGAGCGCCCTCGGCCACAGCGAGGTTACTATCACGGCAACCGACGCCGCTGGAAACAAGTCCACCACGACGTTCATCATCGACGTCGTCGCAGCCGCGCCGACGGATCCGACCGACCCGACGGATCCGACCGACCCGACGGATCCGACCGACCCAACGGATCCGACCGACCCAACGGATCCGACGGATCCGACCGACCCAACGGATTCGGTCACGGCACCGGTGATTGCACCTATCGCTGACGTGGATGTTGCAACCAATACGACGATGCTGCCAATCAACGTCGTGGTTGATAACGAGGAAGCAGACGTCACCGTCACCGGCCTGCCGGATGGCGTGACCTATGATCCGGCCACCGGCCAGATTTCTGGCAAGCCAACCAAGGCTGGCGACTACACCGTGACTGTTAAAGCAACGGTGAATGGCGTATCTTCGACCAGCGAATTCCACATCGTGGTCAAGGATCCGCAGCAACCGCTGGCAGACGCAAATAGCCCGGCATACCCGCCGGTAGACGTCGAGCCGGGTAGCGAGGTCAAGGTCCCACAAACCGGCGATACGGTACTTCCTGAGGGCACTAAGTTCTCCACCACGGATCTGAACGCGAGCGTTGACCCAGCAACGGGTGAACTGACTGTCAAGGTCCCGGAGGATGCAACCCCGGGTGATATCATCACCATTCCGGTGACCGTGACTTATCCAGACGGCTCTACTGATGAGGTAGAAGTTGTTGTCACGGTTGTTGAGCCTGCGCCTGCCGACGTCACGGATTACGAACCTGCTTATTCCAAACCCGTAAAGGTTGCATCCGGTGAGACTGGTTCTGCTGAAGTTCGGTACGGTTCTGATGATGCTCCGAGCGGCACGACCTATAAGCTTCCTGCTGATTGGGCCGGCCGAGGTGGTTGGAACGTAAGCATCGATGAAGCCACCGGCAAGCTGACGGTTATCGCGCCGAAGGCAGGGACGGCAACTCCGGATGATCTCGAACTCGTTGTTCCGGTAGTTATCACCTACCCGGATGGGGCAGTGGCTGACACCATTACGGCAACGTTCACCCTGGATACCTCCAGCGATACTCCGGAAACCCCGGATGAACCGTCTTGGAACGATGCGGAGGCCCCGGCTGGTGGCGTCGTGAAGGTTCCAAATGTCGGCGGCAAGGTACCGGCAGGTGCCCACGTCGATAAGACCACCGACCCAGGTTCCGCGACCTTGGAAGAGAACGGCGATGTCATCGTCACCATCAAGCCAGACGCCAAGCCAGGCGATACCGTAACCGTCATCGTCCGCGATGACTCCGGCGAGGAAATCGACAGCATCACCGTGACCGTCACCGAGCCGAACACCGACCCTGGTACTGACCCCGGTAAGAACCCAGGCAGCTCGGATGGCTCTTCTGACGGTTCCTCCGACGGTTCCTCCGACGGTTCTTCCAACGGTTCTTCCAACGGTTCTTCCAACGGTTCTTCCAGCGTTGACCTGGGTCGTTGTATCCCAGCTGGCCTGGCTGTAGGCCTGCCGCTGCTGTTCCTGATTCCGGTTGGCATGGCTTCCCAGATCAAGGTTCCGGGTCTATCCCCGTTCATCGAGCAGATTTCCGGCCAGATTGGCAAGGCCAACATCGAACTGCAGAAGCAGCTGGGTATCTACAACCCGGCTATTGCTAAGCAGGTTGCTGGCATCAACGCTCAGTTCGGTAAGTACGGCGAGTCAGCTGGCAAGGTTGCTGGCGGTGTCGCTCTGGTTGCCGCTGGTGCACTGGCTATCGGCCTGCTGGCAGATGCTTGCTCCCCGAAGAACTCCTCTTCCTCCAACGGTTCTTCTGACGATGCTTCCGATGGTTCCTCCGATGGTTCCTCCAACGGCGGTTCCTCCAACGGTGGTTCCAGCAAGTAATCTCTCGCTGAGAAATTTCCCTACGAGCAGCCGAAGCTACTGCTTAAGGCAGCCGGTTAATCCCGGTTGCCACTAGCTTCACCACCAAGCGAAACGCCCGTCTTCTATTTCTTTCCAAGTAGAAGACGGGCGTTTGGTGATCCCGCGGCCTTCGCTGTTGCCTGCGGCGGGTTAAGGGTCAAAAGGGGATGCGGACGAAATCTTGAAGTCTGCTGGTCACAATTGCTAAAAGCTGCGTGTATATTCCGGCAGGCAATATATCGGGGTGGATTTCGACCAATCCCGGGGTTTGAACCGTACCTGTGCTAGCAAGTGCGGTTTGATTTGCCTTCATGTCTAAGAATCGACCGCGATGCCCGGTTTGTACAGGGGGCAGGCCCGCCTACAAAAACTGCTTTCAAAGCTGCAACCACCACTATGCGTAGTACTCGACGGTGGATTAGGAGCCTGGTCAGCATTAAAAGCCCTGTGGCCAAACAGGGGTCAGGTCCGACGCTAACAAAAAGACCGGCCGACGACACGCCGACCGGACATACTTTTTTGCTACTTAACCCAGTTTTTATATTGGGGTGATTCTCTGCGTCGAGATTAGTTCTCGACGTAGTACATCTGCTTGTTGACGAACTCGTCCATACCCAATGGGCCGAGCTCACGGCCGAAACCGGAGCGCTTCACGCCGCCGAAAGGCAGCTCCTCGCCCTCACCGGCTGGGGTGTTGACGTTGGCCATGCCCACCTCGAGGCGACGAGAGATGGCCGCTGCGCGCTCGGTGTCCTTGGAAAAGACGGTGCCGCCCAGGCCGAACTGGGTGTTGTTAGCCAGCTCGAGCGCTTCCTCGTCGGAGGAAACCTTGTAGACCACAGCAACTGGGCCGAAGAACTCCTCGTAGTAGATGTCAGAGCCGACTGGAATGTCGGTGATAACGGCGGGGGAGATGAAAGCACCCTTGTCCGCCAGCTCGCCGCCAGCGCGCAAGGAAGCGCCTTCCTTCACCGCGCGCTGAATCTGATCGTGCAGGGTCTCCGCAGCCGCACGCGAGGACAGGCAGGAGTAGGTGCCTTCGCCCTGGGCGTCGGCAGGCGCTGCCTTTGCTGCCTGTGCGAGCTTGGTCAGCTCAGCCACGAACTCCTCGTAGATGTCCTCCATGACAATCATGCGCTTGTTGGAGTTGCAGGCCTGGCCCGTATTGTACATGCGGGTCGTCCACGCCAGCTTGGCTGCTTCCTTGACGTCGTCGGTATCGAGAAGAATGTAAGGATCGGATCCACCGAGCTCGAGCACTGCCTTCTTCAGGTTTTGGCCTGCCTGGGCACCCACGATGGCGCCGGCGCGCTCGGAGCCAGTCAGGGAAACTCCCTGGATGCGTGGATCCGCGATGATGGTGGAAATCTGATCGTGGGTGGCGAAGATGTTGTTGTACACGCCTTCCGGAATGCCGGCGTCATCCATGATCTTCTGCACGGCGAGTGCGGAGCGAGGGCAGATTTCTGCATCCTTTAGGACGATGGTGTTGCCGAGGACCAGGTTCGGGCCCACGAAGCGGGCAATCTGGTAGTAGGGGAAGTTCCACGGCATGATGCCAAGCAGCGGGCCGATGGGCAGGCGGCGGATTACCGCAGTGCCATTGGCAGAAGCCGGAATCGGCTGATCCTTGGTGAATTCCTCGCCGTTATCGGCGTAGTACTTGATGATGGCCGCTGAGAACTCTGCTTCCTCGATGCCCTCGGAAATTGGCTTGCCCATCTCTTCCGCGGCAATCTTGGCCAGCTCCTCCTTGCGCTCCGCAAAGAGGCTGGCGGCGCGAGCAACGATTTCCGCGCGCTCGGACATCGGGCGCGCACTCCACTCACGGTAGGCTGCGGCGGCCTTCGCCAGTGTGCCTTCTACCTCGGCGTCGGTGGCGGAGTCGAAGGTCTCGACGATCTCGTCGGTAGCAGGGTTTTGAACTCGGTAAGTGTTAGACATTAATTCTCCTTATTGTGTGATCCAGCTCTTTTTGGAGCCTAATAGTGAACTAGGTTGAAATAGGGCTAGCCTCTAAACTAGCGGCAATTGAGAGTCTTCGCCGGACGTTATCCGCTTCAATGTGCGGCCCTTGAAGAAATCCGGATGGGCAAAGCGCGTGAACAGCATTAATACGGCGCCGAGCAACAGAATTCCCATGCCCAGAACGAAGACGGTGCCCACCCCGAAAATTGAGGAACCGGAACCGTATTCCGGGCTAAGCGAGTCGAATGCGGTGATAAAGAACATCAGCAGCAAGAATCCACCACCCAGCAGGGGGAAAATGAACTTGAAGATGATGTTGTGCACGCTGCTGAAAAGCTCGTGGCGGAAGTACCAAATGCAGGCCACCGCCGTGATGCCGTAGTAGAAGCAGATCATGAGACCGAGCGCGGAGATGGTATCCCACAGCGCGTTCTCAGACAGGATGCGCGTGACCGTGTAGAAACCGCCCGCTGCAATAGCGGAGGCAATCGTGGCCGTAGACGGCGTGCGGAACTTGGGGCTGATCTTGGAAAAGACCGGCGGCAACGCCTTGTAGTATCCCATCGCCAGCAGCGTACGGGCGGGGCCTACCATCGTGGACTGCAGCGAGGCGAAGGAACTGGAGAGCACAGCGACATAGATAAGCAGGGCGGCCGAGCCGAGCACAGGGGAGGAGAGCGCGGCGAAGATCGATTCCTGGTTTTCCGGGTTGCCGGCACCCAGGCCTTCATCACCCGTTCCTGCCCACGTGATGACAGCCAAGGCCGTCAGAATGTAGAGGCTGATGATGACCAAGACCGTGATGGTTGCAGCGCGCCCCGGAGTCTTTTCTGGGTTCTTTGTTTCCTCGTTCATCGTCAGCGTGACGTCCCAGCCCCAGAACATGAAGATGGACAAGGAAATGCCGGCCGCGATGAGGGAAAAGTTGCCGATTTCCAGCGGATTAAACCATGAAACTGAAATCGGGGTGAAGTCGAATCCACCGCCCTTATAAGCGCGCACGATGGCCACAATGTCAAAGACCACAATGGCCATGATCTGGATGGCAACCAGCACGTATTGCAGCTTCTGCGTGGAATCTAGGCCACGGTAGGAAACCCAGGCTGCGATGGCGATGAAGACCATCGTGGTGGGGATATTGATCCAGAGATTGCGCGTTAGGTCTGCAATTTCGGGGCGGCCTGATATCTGGGCAAGGAAGAGATAGAAGAAGTCCACAGCGACTGCGGCAAGGTTCGAAAGCACCAGGATGGTGGCAGTAATAAGGCCCCATCCGCCCATCCAGCCCACCCAGGGACCAAAGGCTTTGGTGGCCCAAGTAAATGAGGTACCGGAATCCGGAACCGCATTGTTGAGCTCACGGTAGGCAAAGGCCACCAGGAGCATCGGGATGAATCCCAAAAGGAGGACCGCCGGAACAAACTCGCCCACCGCGGAAATGGTGGGGCCAAGTCCCGAAGTCAGCGTATAGGTCGGCGCGATGCAGCTGATGCCGATGATGACTGCGCCGAGTAAGCCGACGCGCCCGGTAGCCAGGCCCTTGGTGGAAGCGATGTTATCGCCGCTTCCTGGCGTGGGCTGAATCGGTGGTGCAGGAGTGGCACTAGTCATGACTACTCACCGCCTTTCAAAAAGAACTAGGAAATACGGTCTGGTGGTAGGAAGCGATCTGGGCGAAAGCGTCTGCTAGATCGCTTCGTGGTCGGCGCCGGCGTGCATGTAGCCGGCTGGTACGACGACCATGGGAACGGGAATGGAGCGCAGCATTCGCGACGCCGTGCCACCCAAGAAGAGCCGGCCGGGAACCGCGAGGCGAGAAGAGCCAACCACGGCGAGCTCTCCGTCTTGCCAGGTGACGTTTTCCATTGCGGCTTCGACGTCGCGCCCAGTGGCGACGTCGGTTGTGGCGTAACCAGCCGAGAGCATTTCTTCGGCGATATCGCCCAGCTTGCGGTTGGCATAAGCGCGTACCGCATTGGGAACGTCGGTGCCGAGGCCATGCAGATCGGACTCGCCAGGCAGCACGAGCGAAAGCAGTCGCAGCGGAAGGCGACGGCGCCGCGCGCGGTCCAAACCAATTGCGATGACGTCCGTGGTGCCTGGGCGCGGACCAAACATGACGGTGATGCGGCTAATTGGACCGGGGTAGGAGTAGCCGCGTGGCGCGAGAGCGATAGGGACAGTACCGGAGTGCAACAACGTGTTGACCGCAGTACCCATTTGGAAGCGGCCAAAAAGGCCGCCCTTGCGCGCACCAACCACGATCATGTCGCAGTCCAGTTCTTCCGCCGCGCGATTGAGCGCTTCGGCTTCAGACTCGCCGGGGACGATTCGGGCGGTGGCGCGGATGTCACTGGGGACTTCGCCCAGCGCCTCCTGTAACCAACCTGCAATCTGTTCTTCCAGGATGGAACTGTATCCGCGGTCGTGCGGGTAGACACCGGAGAAGGAATTATTGGCCGGCGCGGCCATGACGATCTCAAGGTTGACGTTGCGGGTCTTAGCAAGGGCGATGCCCAAGCGGAGCGCGTCCTTGCCATAGTCCGTAGCAACGTAGCCCACCAAGATATGTCCGGTGGCTGCGCGGCGATCAAAATCAGAAGCAGACAATATTTAACCCTTATCGGCAATCTCCTGGGCGACGAGCTCGCCCTGGCGGATAGCACCGTCGACGTGCTGGTAGCCCTCGGCAGCGATGTCGGAGCAGGCGTAGTAGATGGAGCCGGTCGGCTCGTTCTGCAGGTGGCCCCAGCGGGATAGGCCGCCCAGGTCATAAGAGGTGGCGTAGGCGCCGCGGGTCCACTCCTCAGCGGCCATGTCGGAGAGGTAAAACGCGATTGGCGCCTTGGTCTTCGGGCCCAGGTAGTCCGCCATGGCAGAAAGTATGCGCTCCTTGCGCTCTTCTTCAGGCAGGTGCCACATTTCCTCGGCATAAACGTCGGAGACGAAGCCAACCAAAGTGCCGTACTGGTCTTCTTCGCCCTCGGCAGAGGCAGCAAAGTTCTTGCCGTAGTTGGTGTTGTCGTAGACCTCCTGAACCAAACGGCCGCCGCCGAAGCCGGTGCCGGAAAGACCCTCTTCGCGCCAGAAAGGCTTGTCGTAGATGGCGTGGACCTTGATGACCAAGCCCATGGAGATGTGCTGGTGTACGATCTGCTGGTCTCGTGGCAGCGGCGGAACGAAGGAGATGCGGTTGTACAGGTTTGGTGGAACCGCGAGCACGGCGTAGCGCGCCTTCACGGTGACCTTCTCGGAGTAGGCGATGACCTCGCGGGCCTCGCCGTTGTTCGGCACGCCGTTGCGAACGTCGGCTGCGACCTTGTTGAGGTCATCAGCGGTGGTTGGGTCAACCTCGGCCCAGTGCAGTTCGCGCACCGGGGTGCCGAGGTAAACATCCTCGCCTAGCTCTTCGGCCATGGTTAGAGACACGGACTGCATGCCGCCGACCACGCGGCGGTCCAGGATGAAGTCCTCGTCGACCAAGTTGGAGAAGGAACCCGCGGAAGCAGCCATCAGGACTGCCTGAAGCGTGGAGAAAGCATAAGAAGGCTTTGTGAGCATGCCCGAGGCGACGTAAATGGAGACGTTGTCGATTGCCTCCGGGTCATCAGACAAGCCTTCGAGCCACTTGCGGAAGGAGATGGAGTCCAGCTCCTTCGCACGCGGGTGTGCCCAGGGGCGCGCCGGGTCCATTTCGGCTGCGAGGTCATCCATGATCTTGATGAGGCGGTCCATCTCCGCGATGGTCTTCTCGGAAGCGGGGAAGACGGTGCCCTCGTACTCGTGGCGGGTGCCGTCTGGGGCAACGTAGATGGACTTGCCCTCGCGGTAGCGCTGGAAGGTTTCGAGTCCTAGCTCATCAACGAGCTCGATGAGCCGCGTCTGATCCGGGGAAATCCACTGTCCGCCCAGCTCCACGAAGTGCTCGACACCCTCGGCATCCTTGACCTTGCCATTCCAAGTACGGCCGCCGACGCGGTCGCGGGCTTCCAAGACTGCGACGGAAAGGCCCTTATTCTTCAGCGTGCGTGCTGCCATGAGGCCGGCAGGGCCCGCGCCGATGACGACAACGTCGCGCTCGAGGACCGGGTTGGTGTTGGATTCGTTGCTAAATAATGACAACATGGTGGGTTCTCCTGTGCGAAGTGGTGAACATCTTCCTCTACGCGGTGCAGAGGAAACGTCTATGGGAAAATTGTTTGAAAGCTCAGCGCAAAATGAACAACATTCATTTTGTGTTGCGTGTCACTGTACAGGAATCAATGTGACTCTGGATAGAGGTTTGAGCCATGAATTTTTCGCGCGCTAAAGGTCGGCCACCAAAGGCGCTGGTAAACCGTGAGAAAATTGCCGAGGCCGCTTTAAAAATTGTGGAGGAAAGTGGCTATGCCAAACTCACAATGGTCCGAATTGCCCGCGAAGTGGGGGTGGGGCCGAGTGCGTTGTACAACCATGTACTTAACAAACATGAGCTGCTCATCCTTGTAGAGGATGCGGTTATGGCGCAGGTAGACGCATCGCTTCTCGACGCCGCCTTAGCGGGCGAGGTGAGCGTGCGTTACGCATTAGAGGTCTGGGCGCGTTCCTACCGCGATGTATTCGCGCGGCATTATCCGCTGGTGGAGGTCATTGCTTCTACCCCCGTGTCAGGCGCTCCACGGGCAGTGAAAATGTACGAAAAATTAGCTGAGGTACTGGCCTTTGCCGGCGTCGAATCCGCGCAGATTCTGCCGCGGATCATCATGCTGGAGTCCTTCATCTACGGCTCTGCCTTCGATGCCAATGCTCCCCAAGAAATCTTCGAGATTCCCGAAGACGGTGATGTAGAAGTACCGTATCTGCGCAGCGCCCGTGCTGCATGGCTGGAAAAACTTTCGGCTGCGGCAATTAAAGAGCAAAAAGCCGCCAACCCGTTTGCGGAAGATCCGTTTCAAACGGGTTTGGCGGCGTTATTGGCAGATTTCCTGCCGACGGTTCCAGGTGAGCAACCGCCGTCTAAGTAGGGAAAGGGCGATGGGATAGAAGGCGATTATTCGCCGTATGGGCGAATGCCCGCACGCTCCCAGGCGGCCAAGAAGATGTTTGTTTCTTCCTCAGTTGTAATGGAAACGCGAACGCCTTCATCCAGGTAGCGGCGAATGATGACGCCTTCGTCGGAAAGCTTGCGTTCAACCTCTTCGGCGTCGCCGCGTGGAATCCAAACGAAGTTGCCCTTGGAAGGGCGCGCGCCAATTGCCTCTGCTACGCGCTCGCGCTGCACCTTGGTCTCTTCGACGCGGGCAAGCAGCTCCTCTGCCGAGTTAAGCGCTGCGATGGCAGCCTTTTCTGCCATGTAGGTAACCGTTAGCGGCATGGTCATTAGCTTGAGGCCGTGGATGAGCTCCGGGGAGGCGATGCCGTAACCCACGCGTGCACCGGCAAGGCCGAAGGCCTTGGAGAAGGTGCGGGCGCCCACCAGGTTCGGGTAGTTGAAAATCTCCTCGGCAGAGTCCGGGGTATCCTCCGCGTCGTTGTACTCCCAGTAAGCCTCATCGAGGATAACCACGATGTCCTTCGGAACCCGCTCCATGAAGTCACGGAACTCGCCCTTGGTGATGGTGGTGCCGGTTGGGTTATTCGGGTTGCAGAGGATGATGGCGCGGGTCTTGTCCGTGATGGCCTCGATTACGGCATCCAAGCCCAAGCGGTCGTCCTCGGTAAGCGGAGTCATCACTGGTTCCGCGCCGGCCATGCGCACGTAGAGCGGGTAAGCCTCGAAGCTGCGCCACGGGAAGATTACTTCGTCACCAGTGTGGCAGGACATTCCGATGGCCTGCTGAACGATGGCCGAGGCGCCCGCTGCGATGGTGAGGTGATCTTCAGGAACGCCCAGGTACTTAGAAAGCTCGGTGGTCAGTTCTGGGCAGCCATCGATCTGGTAGCGGTTGGTCTCCGCTGCCGCCCGCGTCATTGCCTCGAGCACGGAAGGAAGCGGCGGGTTAGGGATTTCGTTGGAGGAGAGCTTCAGCTTGTCGCCGTCGGACTTGCCGGGCTTGTAATCAGGGAACTTGTTGAGATCAGAGCGAAGCATATGACTATAAAACTCCTTACTTTAAAGCGACTTTTAAGTAGTGATTGATAAGAATTAGAACATGTTCCACACGGTAACCGCCATGATGACGATTCCCATGCCAAATACGAAGTAGTTCCACGGGTCATTTTTGAACTTGGAATAAGCGTCGAACTTCTTGAACATGTAGACCGGGACCAGGTAAACGAGGAAAGCCACGAAGATGCCACCGACGACCGAAATCATCGACACGATGGATGGGTTATAGACCGCCACCAGGGTAGTGCCAACGAAAGTGATGAGATAAATGATGTTGAGCAGGCTGCGGTGCGAGATGCGCTCAGCCAGCTTTGGCGCTGCTAGGCGCAGCAGGTACTCTGTGCCTTCCTCGGTGCCCAGCATGTGGCCGAAGTAGGAGGAGATGATGGCGCACATGACCACAACGGGTGCCATGTAGGCCATGAACGGGGTGCCAGTGACGTTAGCGAAGTAGGACAGTACCGGAATGTTTTGTTCCAGCGCCTCATTCATTCCGTCGGCGCCCAAAGCCAGGACGCATGACCAAACAAAGAACATGGTGAAGACCACCAGCAAGATGGCGGTAAGCAGCTCCGTGCGGTCAACGCGCTTGGCGGTCTTCTCGCCATAGGCCGGCTGCATGTCTAGTGCGAACTGAGACAGTGCCGCCATGTGGGAAAAGGAAAATACAAGCACCGGCAGAATCAGCAGGATTCCCTTGAGGATTCCAAAGTCGCCTTCACCGTTGTCGTAGTGCAGGAAGCTCTGAAAATCCCAGCGTGGGATGAGATAGATGGACGTTGCTGCCAAAGCGAAGATGAGCGGATAGACCAGCACTTGGGCCAGCCACAGCATGGGCTTGCGGCCCACGGCGAACGCGCCGGTCATAATGCCCACGCAAAGGATGGCGAGTACCCACCGGTTGATGGAAGGTCCACCCAGTTGGTTGACGATGAAGCTATCGACCGAGTTGGTGATGCTGATGCCGTAAATCAGCACCGTGGGGAAGATAGCGAGCCAGTACAAAATGGCGATAACGATGCCGGAGGTGCGGCCAAAATACTGCGTGGCCAGTTCCAGGACGTCCTTGCCGTGGTCGCGGATGGGCGCGCCACTGACTATTCGGACATAAGTGCGGTGCGAGAAATAGACCAGCGGCAGGATGAAGACCGTGGCAAAGACCAGTGGCCAGAAACCAAATCCACCAGCGTTAAGTGGAAGGAACAAAATTCCTGCGCCGACGGCAGTGCCGAACAGGGTGATGACCCAAGTCATTGTGGAGCCAGCAGGTTTGGCCTCTGCACGCTCAACAGCGGTAGCAACGGTATCGCTCATTGAAAAATCCTTTGTTTGGGGACAGTTTTAGTCGTTGTCAGGCAGCGACAGAGCTTGATCCACAATCACGTTGATGACTGCTGGAATCTGCTTTTCGCGCATAGCCTGCAGGGCGCGCTCGACGGCAGGGCCTGCCTCGGCGTCGGAAGTGACAAGCTCGCCGTGTGCGCCAAAGCCACGGGCGACGGCGGCGAAATCCGGGTTGGAAAGCTGGGTGCCGGAAACGCGATCAGGGAAGTGGTTCTTTTGGTGATCGCGGATGGTGCCGAACTCGCCGTTGGACATCACGACGGTCAGATAGGGAGCGCCGTACTGCAAGGCGGTAGCAAGCTCTTGGCCGTTCATTAGGTACTCGCCGTCGCCCGCAATGGCGATGACGGTGCGCTCAGGAAACTCCAGCTTGGTGGAAACTGCACCTGGAACGGAGTAGCCCATCGAGCCATTGCGCACGCTGAACTGGGAGGGGTAGACGTTGGTGCGCATAAACTGCTGCGCCCAGATGCAGTGGTTTCCGGCGCCGAAGGTGTAGATGGAATCCTCTGGGGCCTGCTCCTGAATGGCGCGCATGAGTGATTCGATGTGTGCGGTTCCCTCAGGAGCCGGGCGCCAGTCGGCTTCGTCCTGAACCGTAGAGAAAGCCACCTGCGCCGCGTGCGCATCCGCGAACCACTGCTGCTGGGCAGCGCAGACCTCGCCCGTATTGATCTCAGACAGCGCTTCGGCGAAGGCTACCGGGCTGGCCAGGATGTGGCGGGTGACGGCTGCGGAGTTGCCACGCAGGCTGGAATCGATGTTGATGAAGAAGTTGCGGTCATTTGCGCCTTGACGCAGCTTGTAGCCGTCAGTCGGGACGTCGCCAAGCACTGCTCCAACGGCGAGTACGAGGTCGGAATCCTTGAGCAGCGCAGCTGCCTTCTCGTCACGGCCGTAGCCCAGCCAGCCGGCGTTGGCCGGGGAAGAAAAAGGGATGCGGTCGCTGGCGCGGAAATCGTGGACCACCGGAATCTGGTTGGTTTCTGCAAACTCGGTGATTTGGCGTGCGGACTCTGGGGTCCAGCGTGGGCCGCCGGCGAAGATGAGTGGGCGCTCGGCGCAGCGTAGGGCCTCGGAAAGCGCGGCGATATCGCTTGGGGATACCGCGCCGTCTGTCACGTTGATTGGCTGGATAATCTCCCCGTCGAAGTCCAAGTGGAGAATGTCCTCCGGCAGGCCCACCACTACTGGGCCTGGGCGGCCCTGCTTGGCCTGGAAGAATGCCTCCGCCACCACGTGGGAAGCACGGGATGGGTCATCGAGGATGAAGACCTGCTTGGTCTGGGTTCCAAACCACGCCTTTGGGTCGAATTCCTGGAACGACTCACGGTCACGGTCGGGGAAGGGGATAAGGCCCACGAAGAGGACCATCGGGGTGGAATCCTGCCAGGCGGTGTGGATACCAACGAAAGCATTGGAAGCGCCTGGGCCGCGGGTGACCATTGCGACGCCCGGCTCACCGGTGGCCTTGCCGTGTGCCTCTGCCATGTAGGAAGCGCCGCCTTCCTGGCGGGTAACGATGGTTTCGATGGGGCTGTCATAGAGCCCATCAAGTACTGGCAGGAAGCTCTCGCCTGGGACGAGGTATGCGCGCTTGACGTTGTGTGCTGCGAGAGATTCAGCGATGGCGGTGCCAACATGGCGACGAGTCATAGTTTTCAGACAATCCTTCTTCTGTGATTGGTACAACAATTTCACCTTATTGTGAAGGAATTTCGTCCATGTTGTCTAATGTCTAAGATTTTTCAAATCCATGCCCATTGGTAATAGCTCGTGTTAAATGAAGTTTTATGGATTACACGAGGGCGAAATATTTCTTGGCGCTCGCGCGCACCGGTTCCGTGACCACCGCGGCAGAGCAATTGAGCATCACCCAGCCGGCGCTAAGCCGCCAGCTGCGGCGCTTTGAGGAGGAGCTGGGGCTCGAGCTTTTCGAACGCGCAGCTGGGGTGCTGCGTCTCAACGAGGCGGGCAAGGCATTGATTCCCGTGTGCCAGCAATTGGTGGCAGATAATAACAGGGCTACGCAGGCGGTTTCGGCGCTGCAACGCGGCGAGATGCGCGCCTTGCAGGTGGCGGCAACGCCGACGACCATCTCGACGATCTTGGCGCCTTTCATCGTTGACGCGCGCGAGGAGATTCCGCTTCTGACCACGCTGGCGGTCGAGCACTACGAGGTGTACCAAGCGCTAGATACCACCGCCGATGTGGTGGTGACGCCAATTCCAGTAAAGGAGGGGCTCGATTCCGTTCCGTTGGGGGAGGCCACTATCCGGGCTTGGGTAAACAAGGAGCACCCTCTAGCGGGCCAAGACAGCATTGACGTGGGGGACTTGGTCACTCATCGTCTCGCCATGTCAGGCCGGCGCAGCGTCTCACGCGGGCTCTTCGATGCCTTTGTAGGGCGCAACCACGCTGTGCTTGGCGACGTCGTCGAGTGCGAGGACACCGTTACGCTCATCGCCCTCGCGCGAGCCGGGCGTGCAATCGCCATCTCCAGTGCTCTGCAGGCCCACGACGCGGTAGGCCTGCGCATCTGCAATGAGGAGGAGATGCTAGGCGGTGTGCCCCTGCACGCGGCTTGGCGTCGCGGGCACTTTGCCACCGCGGAAATCCATGCCGTGGTCACGCGCCTCCAGGAGTTTCTGGGAATTAACCCCGCCGATGGCGTTCGTGCCAGCTAAAGACGCAGATCCACCTTCTCGTTGGCGGCGATTTCTTCTAAACGCTCGGCAGTGCACATGCCGGCGACAATAACGGCGGAGCCTCCACATGCGAGCGGTTCGAGAATCAACTTCTTAAAGGAATCCTTGTCCTTCCACCCCGCGGACATCACGCGTTGGGCAGGGCCGGCGGCAGAATAAAGCTCCGGCAAAGCGGTGGTGGGGCCATAGAACTGATCGCCGTAGAAACGCACGGTGGGCCCAAAGTCGATGGCGCCCGCGGGCAATTCGCCGCCGGATTCGATGACGCCGCGCCCGAATGGGTCATCGGTAACGAGCACAACATCGGCTCCTGCGAATTCCTCAGTCAACTCTGCGTAGCCCTCGGGCGCGGCAAAAATAACATCGGGGCTTGCACCGTCTAGTTCAGCGCGAGTGAACGCTGTGTGGACCTCGGCAGCAATGGCGCCCAAAGCGATAACTGCGGGCTGCCAGGAAACAGGGAGGTCGAGGAAAATGAGGGAATCGGAATCGAGCTCAAGCTCTTCTAGGAGCATGTTGGCAATCTTGGAGACCCAGTTATCCAAGGTCTGTGCGGAAAAATCCATGCGCGCGCCGGTGGCTTCGTTGTAGAAAGTCAGGCGCGGCGCTGCGGCATCTGCGGAAAGTAGGTGCTGAAGCATATCCATGTCCGCCCATCGTAGGTGACTGAGCCTTAGCGCGGCAGGGAATGCTTTCACACTACGGCCCTGGGCCCTCGAGCGCCCCGGAAAGTGAGTGATAGGGATACTCATTTTTAACATTAAATGGCAACTACCTGCCAAAAACTGGGGAACGATCCCTAAGAAAAGCCAGGAACCTTTTGAATTAGGTCCCTGGCTCGAGAATTACTTAGTTTGTGTAGCGTTTAGTTCACGCAGCGCGGGCCCTCGCCGCCGGCGTCGATCTCCGGGGCAACCTCTGCCGCGCCCATGTCGCTGCCTGGGGTGCCGACCTGTTCGCCCGGTTCGGAGTCGGTGGGCTCTGCGGCCTGCGCTTCCTCGTCAGATGGGCCTTTGTAGTCGTCGTAAGCCACGACGACAAAGGTGTTTTCGTCCAGCGACGGGCTGGAAGTAACCGGCAGACCACCGAGCTGCTCAGCCAAGTCTTTGGCGCGTTGGTCGTTCTCATCCGCGGCGACAATCTGGGACTCGTAGTATAGGCCCGGCTCGGCATTGCTGGTCTGGTCGACCTTGTAGCCCACGCCAGTCAGCCATGTGCCAACGCCGGAGGCCAGGCCATCGATGCTGCCCGCGTTGAGCACGTTGACCTCGATGCCATCGGCTACTGGCTTTTCGGAAGGGTTGGAGCCTGCCTCTGCGCTTGACGACGCCGCGGCTTCCTCCGTCTGCTCCGCAGTCTTGGCGAGGTCATCCATAAACTTATGGACCTCTTGCTTGTCGATGGTCACGACGGACTCACCGTAGTCACCCACGCCGTCGATGGAGGTCACCGGAATGGTGGTGAAGGTGACGTTGCCGCCGGCCAAGCCTGAAAGCTGGGTGACCAAACCCATGACGTCCCAGCCCTCATCGATGACTACAGAGCGTTCGATTGCGTCAGCAATCTTGGAGAGCTTATTTGGGTTAGCCAGGGTGCCGGAGGAGAGCACCTTGGAAACCAAAGAAGCCATGTATGCCTGCTGGCGCACGATGCGGTCCAGGTCGCCGCGTGGAAGCTCGTAGCGCTGGCGGACGAAGGACAGGCCCTGGGCGCCGTGGAGGGTCTGGCGGCCCTTCTTGAAATCAGCGCCAGACATGACGTCCTTAACGTCGTTGTTCAAGCACACGTCGACGCCATCGACGGCGTCGGTAAGCAGCACGAAGCCCAGCAGGCCGACCTCAGCGTAGTGATCGATATCGATGTCTGTGAGTGAGCGCACCATGCTGATAAGCCCCTGGCGGCCGGCCTCCACGCCCTGCTGCTCGATCTCCTTCGCGGAATGTGGTTTCTTCTTGCCTTCAACCTCTGCCTCGGCGTTTTCTTGCTCTAGCTCTTCGACCTTGTCCGTCTTGTGGGAAGCGAAAACGGCGTTAATCTTGGTGTTGCCAAACTCGCCGTCGTCGACGTAGGTATCGCGCGGAATCGAAACCGCAGTTGCACGGGAGCCGTCATCCGGGATGCGGATGATCATGATGGTGTCTGTGTTCTCCTCGCCCTCGTCCACGCCGGCGTGGAGGTCTGCCAGTTCCTTGTCTGACAGCGGGTTGCCCTTGGCATCCGTGCGCGAATCCTTGCCCACCAGTAAGATATCCATCGCGCCGTCTTCGGTGTCTGCCTTAAAACCACCCTTGTTGCCCAACGCGAGGTTAGAGACAGAGGACATGCCATCGCCCACGCGGCCCACGGTGGCATAGCCAACGCCAGAGAACACCAAGATTGCCGCCGATACAAATGCCATGACGGCCTTCAGGGGCTTGGACCCCTGTTGCTTTACCGCCGTCGCCGAATTGGGCGAGGGCGAGATGGCGCGGGAACGACGCTGCTTGTCTGATTTTTTCTCAGAAGACACAGGAGGAGGACTTTCTAATTGTGGCGTTCAAAGGTGGCAGCAAGCAAGGTGGCTTCTCTCGGTGCTTGCCGTGTAGCCAATTTAGGGGCTGATCTTGTGACAGTTTAGGCGAGAAGAGAAAGAAATCGTGATCTATACATGATTTTCGTCAAGCTTGTAGTGTCTTGGCAGCAACCTAGCAGCGAGTATGGGTACGCTAAGCAGCATTGTGAACACAGATAACGTAACTGCCCTCGCAGTGGTCACGGTGACGTATTCGCCGGGCCATTACCTTGGGGATTTCCTTAAATCGCTGGAAAGCGCAACCAACCGGCCCACGGCTGTGGTCTTGGCGGATAACGGCTCCACCGATTCAGTGCCGCAGACCGCGGCTGCTGGCCGTGACGACGTTGTGTTTTTAGACACGGGCGGCAACATCGGTTACGGCGGCGGAATGAATGCCGGCGCGCGGCTTGTCCGCTCCGGCGCGTTGGGTGAGGTCGATGAAGAGTTCTTCCTCATCAGCAACCCAGACGTTACTTTTACTCCTGGAGCTTTGGATAAGTTGGTGGAGTGTGCGCGCCGGAATCCACAAGCCGCAGCCGTAGGCCCGCGCATCGTGGAACCGGATGGCTCGTATTATCCTTCCGCGCGTGCGATCCCCACATTGACCACCGGCATCGGCCACGCCCTGTTTGGCACCATCTGGCCTAGCAACCCGTGGTCGCGTGCCTATCGCAATGACGCCCATATGTCCGTCGAGCGCGAGGCGGGCTGGCTTTCGGGTTCCTGCCTTTTGGTGCGGTGGGATGCGTTCCAGCAGATCGGCGGCTTTGACGAGCGCTACTTCATGTACATGGAAGACGTCGATCTGGGTGACCGTTTTAGCCGTGCGGGCTGGAGCAACGTCTTTTGCCCTGAGGCAATCATCACCCATGCCAAAGGGCACTCTACCCAGGCGCATGCGGGCGCGATGCTGCGAGCCCACCACGACTCGGCTTACCGCTTCCAAGCCGACCGCCATCCGCAGTGGTGGCAAGCGCCAGTCCGACTGGCGCTCAAGGCCGGACTGCGGTTGCGCGGGTTTGCTCTAAGCGCCCTAGCGTGCCGCAGCAGTGGCTAGGCGCCTTGGGCATATACACTGACCCCCGATAAAACACGTCGATTTATTCGCATAAGGAATTCTTCTATGAGTCAAGCAGCTGTCCAATGGGGCGCTTCTACCGATGCCGTCATCCTCGTCGGTGGCCGTGGAACCCGCCTGCGCCCGCTGACCATCGGCACCCCAAAGCCGATGCTGCCGACTGCTAACTATCCGTTCCTGCAGCACCTTCTTGCCCGCATCAAGGCTGCGGGCATTACCCACGTGGTGCTGTCGACGTCGTTTAAGGCAGAGGTCTTCGAAGAGTACTTCGGTGACGGTTCCGATATGGGCCTGGAAATCGAATACGTAGTAGAAGAGACCGCGCTGGGTACCGGCGGCGGCATCCGCAACGTCTACGACAAATTGCGCCACGATACCGTGATGGTCTTCAACGGCGATGTTCTCTCCGGTATGGACCTGGGCGGCATCTTGCGAACCCACCACGAAAAGGATGCGGACGTTACCATGCACCTGCTCAACGTGGCAGACCCGCGCGCCTTCGGCTGCGTTCCGACTGACAGCAATGGCCGCGTGACGGCGTTTTTGGAAAAGACCGAGGACCCGCCAACGAACCAAATCAACGCTGGCTGCTACACGTTCAAGCGGAAAGTCATTGAGACCATTCCGGCTGACCGCGTGGTCTCCGTTGAGCGTGAGACCTTCCCGAGCCTGTTGGAGTCCGGACGCATGGTGGTAGGCCACGTCGACAACTCCTACTGGCGCGATATGGGCCGCCCAGATGACTTCGTGCGCGGTTCTTCTGACTTGGTTCGCGGCATTGCTCATTCGCCGCTGCTGGAAGGCCGCACCGGTGAGTCCCTCGTCGATGAGTCTGCCGGAATCGCCGGCGGTGTGTTGTTGCTTTCTGGCACCGCGATTGGCCGCGGCTCTGAGGTCGGTGCAGGCTCGCGTCTGGACGGCACTGTTGTCTTTGACGGCGTGACCATCGAGCCGGGGGCAATCATCAGCAACTCGATTATCGCTTCGGGCGCGCAAATCGGCGCCAACGCACACATCGACAATTGCGTCATCGGTGAGGGCGCTGTCATCGGAGCACGCTGTGAGCTCAAGGGAGGCATGCGTGTCTTCCCGGGCGTACAGATTCCGGATGCCGGCGTCCGCTTCAGCTCTGACGCTTAAAAAGAGCAGACATTTAAGCTATCTCTCCCACGACCCGTTTCCTTTTAAGGGGGGCGCAGGTGGTGGGAGTTTTCGCTTTTTGGCTGGTCTTTTACGGTTTTGGTTGCTGGGCAGCTTGTGCGCGCAGAGATCCAGCAGATCGGCTTAGATGGTGGCGACACGCCGATCAAACCTTGGAATTGTTCACAGGAATATGGACCACCACTACATATGGTACCCCCGGCCCTTACCCCCGGAGGGGGATCTGTGTGACGGATGTGAAAGTTGGGGATCGTGTGCTGCGTTTTTGGAGAGAATCCCCGGAAGGCCTCGTTTTCGGGTTGACGATATTTAGTGATCCGGTGTGAAATAACATCAGTGTAATCAAGCGCATCGGCGACGCCTCCGCCAAACTTTGGCTTTGGTGTAAGGTCGGTGCAACTTAGAAGAAACCTACCCAACCTCGGAGAAAGGAATTAGCGTGGAGAAAAACTCGAATAATGGCGCTATTCTCCGTGGCGGTGCTGCCGCAGAGATGTCTCTCGATGAGCTTTTTGGCGCCGTCGAGCAGGAGTGGCAAGACCAGGCACTGTGCGCGCAGACCGATCCTGAAGCCTTCTTTCCGGAGAAGGGAGGCTCCACCCGCGAAGCCAAGCGTATCTGCCAGGCTTGTGCGGTGCGAGATGAGTGTCTCGAGTATGCACTTGAGCATGACGAGCGCTTCGGAATCTGGGGCGGACTGTCTGATCGTGAACGCCGCCGCCTCAAGCGTGAGATTGGTTAACCTCCGGCTAGGGAGACCTTTCTTCTTAAATCCTTCACCTCTATCTATGTTTAGTGCCATCTGACGCTAGGGCGTGGATTGTGGTGGAGGATTTTTGCTTACCAGCTAAACCGAGGATCAACGTCCTGTGGATCAAGGTTGAGGTAGTTGGCCACCAAGGCTGTTAGAACCGTGCCTAGTAACTCTGCGCGTTCGCTAGATGTTTCGGCACGCTCCTCGATGGGCATCCGGAAAATTACCATGCGGGCGCGTGTTGGGTGGCCGGCAGCGTCAACGCCAGCGGGGACAACCCGGCCTAAAGGTACAGGGCCGTCGGCGATGATCTCTTCCGGCAGGACCGTCATATCAGCAGAAAGCCGCATGCGTGGAACCGTGTCCACCGCCAAGTCCAATCCGGCGAGCTGCTCTGCAAAAGCATTCTGGATGGGGGCATAGGCCTCGAGTACGGCCATGTCGAAGCGCTCGCTCTTGCTACGGAACCGCGGCGTCGATTGTGGCAAAAGCGGTCCGTGCATGCCCCTTCCGCGGCGGTCGCGGAACGGACGAGTGTGGGGGCGGCGCATGGTCATGCCCGTGATTTTAAGGTTTCACATGACCATTTTCGTGCGGGGCGCGCCGAGTTTCGACTATTCAAATCTCAACTAAAGGTTTAGACTCATTGCCGTGAATCATTCTCGTCATTGCTCTCGTCCAGGCTGCGGCAAACCCGCCGTGGCAACTTTGACCTACGCGTATTCACAGCAGACGGCCGTCGTAGGCCCGCTCGCGGAGGAGACTGATCCGCATAGCTGGGACTTGTGCGAAAAGCACAGCTCCCGCATCACCGCTCCCATCGGCTGGGAGATGGTGCGCGTGGACCGCATTGAGCTTGAGGAAGAAGACGACCTCATGGCCCTGGCCGAGGCAGTTCGCGAGGGCGGGCGCGTCACCACCGGGCTAGTTGAGGATGGTTTGGGCTCCGGCCAAGACCCCATCGACTACGCCGCCAACTTTGATGGCGCCGATCCTGATAGCTCCAACCATCCGGTCTTCCGCACGCGCCGCGTAAGCGAGGCAAAGCAGCGTCGCCGGGCACACTTGAGCGTCGTGCCTGACGACGCCCCGACTCCGGACGTCTCCGAATCCGCCGCGGCTGGCCGTCATCGCTTGAAAGAGGACTAGTTTTAGGCCACGGCTCCAGTATTTGGTGCTGGGGAAAGAGTACTATTGCAGGTTATGCGTACTCGTGAACAGCTAAACGCCGTTATTAAGGCCTATGACGTCCGTGGCGTCGTGGGTGAAGACATTGATGAGAATTTCGTCCGCGACACCGGTGCCGCTTTCGCGGCTATTTTGCGCGAAGAAGGCGAGAAGACGGTGGCTGTGGGCCACGATATGCGTCCTTCTTCGCCGGCGTTGTCCGCTGCCTTTGCTGAAGGCGTAGCTTCGCAGGGCCTAGACGTGGTCAAGTTGAACTTGACCTCCACTGATGAGCTCTACTTTGCAGCAGGCTCCATGGAATGCGCTGGTGCGATGTTTACCGCCTCGCATAACCCAGCCAAGTACAACGGCATCAAGCTTTGTCGCGCTGGTGCTGTCCCAGTGGGCCAGGAGACCGGCTTGGAAGCAATCAAGGACATGCTCGTAGATGGTGTTCCAGCCTACGACGGCGCCGCAGGTTCCGTCTCCGAGCGTGAGGTCCTGTCTGACTACGCAAACTTCTTGCGCTCTTTGGTTCCGCTGGAGTCTTCCCGCCCGCTCGTTGTAGCCGTGGATGCAGCAAACGGTATGGGCGGACACACGGTTCCGGCGGTCTTCGAGGGCCTTCCTTTTGACGTGCGCGAGCTATTCTTCGAGCTAGATGGCACCTTCCCGAATCACGAGGCTAATCCTTTGGACCCGAAGAACCTCGTGGACCTGCAGGCCTTTGTGAAGGAGCAGAAGGCAGACATCGGACTCGCCTTCGATGGCGACGCCGATCGCTGCTTCGTGGTCGATGAAAACGGCGATGCAGTTTCGCCTTCTGCTATCTGTGCACTTGTCGCGGAGCGCTACCTCAAGAAGTTCCCAGGCTCGACCATCATTCACAACCTGATTACCTCCAAGACGGTCCCGGAGCTTATCGCTGAAAACGGCGGCAAGGCTGTGCGTACCCGCGTGGGTCACTCCTTCATCAAGGCCCAGATGGCCAAGGAGAAGGCTGCCTTCGGCGGTGAGCACTCTGCGCACTACTACTTCCAGGAGTTCTGGAACGCGGACTCGGGCATGCTCGCTGCGATGCACGTGCTAGCTGCGTTGGGCGAATCCGATAAGCCGCTTTCTGAACTCATGGCGCAGTACTCGCGTTACGAAGCTTCTGGTGAGATTAACTCCACCGTGGAGGATCAGAACGCTGCTACGCAGGCAGTGCTCGACGGTTTGGCTGAGGAGATTGAGTCCGTCGATGAGCTCGACGGCGTGACCGTGGAGCTGAAAGGCACCGATGCGTGGTTCAACGTGCGTGCTTCCAACACTGAGCCGCTGCTGCGCCTGAACGTTGAGGCAAAGACTGCTGATGAGGTCGATGCCATCGTGGAGAAGGTTCTCGGCATTATCCGCGCTTAGGCGCTTTCCCGTGCCGGTGCCTTCGCGCAGGCCGCCTTTCTGCGTGTACCGTTTCCTGTAAATAGTGAACCCAAACAGGCTAGCTGTGCCAGCCTATTTGCAAGAAACGGTACATTCGCGGAGGCTGAGCCGCGGGTGAGCGCCGCCCTAGCCGAGCCGCAGGGCGTGGCCGCGCCGCAAAACACAAAAAGCGCCAGCACAATGCTGGCGCTTTTATGCGGGAAAATTAGCCGCGGGAGTGGGTAACCATGTCCTCCCACTCGACGTACTTCTTGCGCTCGCGGCCTTCTGCCTCACCAAGCGCACGCTCGGCGGCGTCGAGGTTCTTCCAACCATCCCAGGTCAGGAACTCGATGCCTGCTTCGGACAAGGTTGCGGTGATGTCCTCGTCGGAGGAGTGGGAAAGCTTGCCAGCCTCGGCGTCCTCGAGCAACATACCGATGGTCTCCGTCGCATCAGACTTGGTGTTGCCAATAAGTCCGACCGGGCCACGCTTGATCCAGCCCGTGGCGTAGAGGCCCGGAACGATGCTGTCGTCCTGCTCGATGACGTGGCCGCCATCGTTGTTGATGACGTTTTTGTCGGTATTGAAAGGAACGGTATCGATGGCATCGGAACGGTAACCCACGGCGAGGTAAACAGCCTGGACAGGCCACTCGGTGAACTTGCCGGTGCCGCGAACGTTGCCGTCGCCAGTTAGCTCCGTGCGTTCGGTCTTGATGCCGGTGACCTTGCCGTTCTCGCCGAGGATTTCGACCGGCTGCTCGAAGAGGTGAATCTGCAGGGTGTGCGGCGCATCCTTCGGCTCGCGGATGGCGTAGCCCTCGAGGGTCTGGCAGACCAGATCCTGGGACTTAGAGTTTGCACGTGCTTCGAGAGAAGCTTCGTCGTAGTCGATGTCTTCTGGGTCGACAACAACGTTGATGGTCGGGGAGTGGTCCAGCTCCTTAAGCTCGAGCGGAGTGAACTTAGCCTGTGCGGGGCCGCGGCGGCCGAAAACGCGGACCGTTTCAGCCTGGTTCTTGGCCAGGGAGTCATAAACGTTGTCTGGGATTTCGGTGACCTTGAGCTCGTCGCCGGTCTTCGCCAAGATGCGGGCGACGTCGAGTCCAACGTTGCCCACGCCCACGACGGCTACTTCCTTTGCGCTGAGATCCCACTCGCGGTTGAAGCGGGGGTTGCCATCGTAGAAACCAACGAACTCGCCTGCGCCGTGGACGCCTTCGAGGTCTGCGCCTGGGACGTCGAGGTTGCGGTCGCCGACAGCGCCGGTTGCGAAGACGACTGCGTCGTAATGTTCCTGCAGCTGTGCCACCGTGAGGTCGCGGCCGACGTGCACGTTGGAGATGAGGCGAATTTGCTCGGTTTCCAAAACGCGGTGCAGAGAGTTGACGATGCCCTTGATGCGTGGGTGATCCGGCGCCACGCCGTAGCGGATCAGGCCGAAGGGAGCTGGCATTTGCTCGATGAGATCGATCTCAACATTGCCACCGGTCTTTTTAACCAGGATGTCAGAGGCGTAGATGCCTGCTGGGCCAGCGCCGATGACGGCTACCTTCAGTGGGGCTTGCGACATATCAGTAGTGGGCCTTTCCTCAAGATTTTTTACGGGATATTGGAACGACTAGTGCTAAACGCTAAAAGTTATCGTTCAGGTACTGGTCGTAATACTAGTCGTTCTAATTCTTTTTATGAATATTAGACTGATTAGTCTGCTGAAACTGTGTGAGCGTGGGTTTTATTGAACCGCGCTATCGCAAATCCGGCAACCGGGTTATTTAGATTCTTCCAGCTTGGCGGTGTTGTCGCAGGTCACACTGTAAGGAGTGGTGAAATTAATCCGAACCGCTTTGTCTATTGAGGTTAGACAGGTAGGTTTTGGGCAACCACTACGAAAGGCAATTGTTCACCGCCATGACTACCGCAACGAAACCTACCGCCAAGTCTCGTACGCGCAAGCCAGAGGGACAATGGAAAATCGACGGTACAAAACCGCTTAACGCGGACGAGGAGATCAAGCGTGAGGACGGCGGTCTCTCCGCCCGCCAGCGTGTCATCGATATTTACTCCAAGCAGGGCTTTAAGTCCATCCCGCCGGAAGACCTTGCGCCGCGTTTTAAGTGGCTTGGCCTTTATACCCAGCGCAACCAGAATCTGGGAGGCGAGCTAACCTCCAAGCTCAGCAATGCGGAGTTGCAGGATGAGTACTTCATGATGCGCGTGCGCTTCGACGGCGGTCGCGTCAGCCCGCAGCAGCTGCGCACGGTGGGGGAGATCTCGCGGGATCATGCGCGTTCCACCGCGGATTTCACGGACCGTCAAAACATCCAGCTGCACTGGATTCAGATTGAGGACGTCCCGGGCATCTGGGAAAAGCTGCGCGCGGTGGGCCTCGATACTCTGTTGGGCTGTGGCGACGTTCCCCGCGTCATCTTGGGCTCGCCGGTGGCGGGCGTCGCGGAAGACGAAATCATCGACGCCACCCCGGCCATCGATGAAATCGTGGATAATTACCTCCCGCGCGAGGAGTTCCACAACTTCCCGCGCAAGTTCAAGACGGCCATTTCGGGCAATCGCCGGCAGGACGTTACTCACGAGATTCAGGACATCGCGTTCGTCGGCGTCGATCACCCCGAGTACGGCCCTGGTTTCGACTGCTTCGTCGGCGGCGGCTTGTCCACAAATCCCATGCTTTCCCAGTCCTTGGGCGCTTGGGTGCCGCTTGAGCGTGTGCCGGAGGTGTGGGCCGGCGTGGCTCGCATCTTCCGCGATTATGGCTACCGCCGCAATCGCAATCGAGCGCGCCTGAAGTTCCTCGTCGCTGAGTGGGGCATCAAGAAGTTCCGCGAGGTGCTAGAAAACGAGTACTTGGACGCCCCGCTTGCCGACGGCGAGCCCCTTACCGTCGAGCCTGGCTCCCGCGACCACTTGGGCGTGCATAGGCAAAAGGATGGCAACTTTTATCTCGGCGTCAAGCCCACCGTAGGCCATGCCACGGGCGAGCAACTCATCGCTATTGCCGACGTCGCGGAGCGTTTCGGCATTACCCGCATCCGCACCACGCCGATGAAGGAACTTCTCTTCCTCGACGTCAAGGAAGACGATATTCCGGCTCTTTCGCGGGCGCTCGATGAGACCGGTTTGTACTCGCAGCCATCTGAGTTCCGGCGCGGCGTTATTTCCTGCACCGGCTTAGAGTTCTGCAAGCTTGCGCACGTAACCACGAAGGCCCGGGCGATTGAGCTGGTGGACATCTTGGAAGACACCTTGGGTGACCTCGACATGCCGATTTCCATCGCACTCAACGGCTGCCCGAATGCTTGCGCTCGTTCCCAGGTTTCGGATATTGGACTGAAGGGCCAGATCGTTACTGATTCCGAAGGAAACCGTGTTGAGGGCTTCCAGGTGCATCTGGGCGGCGCGCTCGGGCTCTCCCCGGACTGGGGGCGCAAGCTGCGCGGGCACAAGGTCATCGCGGATGAGGTCCCAGACTATGTAATCCGGTTGGTGCAGAAATATAAGGAGCAGCGCGAGGAAGGCGAGCAGTTCCGCCACTGGGTCCTGCGCGCAGATGAGGGAGATCTGCAGTGAATTTTCGCCGCGAGCCGAATCCGAACCGCAACCATCCGATGTACTGCCCCTACTGCGGCGGCATGAACCTCTTTCCCGATGAGGAAGGCGATTTCGCTTGGAAGTGCTGCGAGTGCCTGCGTATCTTTTCCGTGATGTTCCACGGTCAGGATGATGCGCCGGTAGCACCTGCCAAGACGGTTTCTTCCAACGAGGCGTTGCAACGATCGCTACAACGCCGCGGGCATCTGTCTGCTGCTAAGCAAGATGCAAGCGTGGGGAGCAGACGATGAGAGCACTGATTACGCTTTCACATGGTTCGCGCCATCCAGCGGCAGCTCTTGGCATTGAGGCTTTGACGCGAAAGGCGGCGGCACTTGCCGGTGCCACATCCTATGAAGCGGCTTACCTCGACTTTCACGAATCTGACTTGGAAGCTGCAGCGCAACGAGTAGCTGCCGCGGGGCAGAGGGAAGCGGTGGTCGTACCACTGCTGTTTACGCGGGGCTATCACCTGCGCGTGGATGTGCCGGAAGCGATCGATCGCGCTGCGCAATCCGCCGGGCTGCGGCTGCTGCAAGCAGAAGGCTTAGGCACCGGGGCCGACATCGCGGAGCTCCTAGCAGCGCGTGCGATGGCGCCGCAGACAGGTAAGAAGCCACAGCATCTCGTCATCTATGCCGTAGGCTCTTCAGACGAGAAGGCGAATAGCGCTGTGCGCGACCTCGCTGCGAATGTAGAAAGCCTCACTCATCTGTCCACTTCGGCGGTGTTTGCAACACGTGGTGGGAAAGAGGGCGTCGCCAAGCAGGTGCGCAGTCACGGTGCGGTGCGGGTGTTGCCACTGTTTAGCACGGCAGGGCTGTTGCTGGACCTGCTCGCGGATTCCCCTGCGCAGGTAGACTCCCCGCTAGGCACTGACCTTGCTGGGGTCGTTGCTGACCGTTTTGCCCATGCAGTGGGCCTGTCCACCCAGACTCACATGCTTGCACAGATCGGATAATAGAAATGCGGTCGTTCATTCTGATTGCTCTAGCCGGCGCTGCGGCTCAGCTTGTCGACGGCGGCATTGGCATGGGCTTCGGCGTAACCTCCACGACCATGCTGCTTTTGGCTGGTCTTGGGCCGGCACAAGCCTCTGCGGTGGTGCACACGGCGGAACTCGGAACGACGCTGGTATCAGGCATTAGCCATTGGCGCTTTGGAAACGTGCATTGGCCAACGGTATTCAAGCTCGGACTGCCCGGGGCGCTCGCGGCCTTTCTGGGGGCGAGCGTGTTGTCTAATATCTCGACTGCGGCTGCGGCGCCGATAACCGCGTTAATTCTTGTAGGCATTGGAACCAACCTCGTGTGGCGTTTCGCGCGCCTGCAAAAGAAGCCTTCGGCCTATCGCAGCAAGCATTCCGCAGGATTTCTAGCAGGTCTAGGGATAGTCGGCGGATTCGTCGATGCCACGGGCGGTGGTGGATGGGGTCCGATATCCACCTCGACGATGATGGCGATTGGTAAAGAGCAGCCGCGGCGCATCGTGGGAACCGTTAATACGGCGGAATTCCTGGTGACTTTCGGTGCGACTGCCGGGTTCCTGGTGGGGTTGTGGAATGACATTGTGGCTAATTTGGCAGCGGTGATTGCGCTGCTGGTTGGCGGGGCGGTTACGGCACCGATTGCCGCTTGGTTGATTTCGCGTGTTAACCCGGTGGTGCTGGGCGGTGTTGTCGGAACTGCAATTGTGGCGCTGAACATCGGCAAGGTGATAAGCGGTGCTGAAACCTACGTCGGTTGGGCCATCGCGCCTTGGCGCGTGGTGGCTGTGCAGATCCTCGTGGCCGTAGCGGGAGTGGCCGCCACGGCGATTGGTGCTTTGCGCGCACGTGCGGCGCGCGCTGCTGAACAAGCTGCCGAGGAGGCAGAGCACGAAGCGCATGCGGCATTTCACGTTGTGGTGCCACACCGCCCGCGCGGGGGTCGCGGCTTCAAGGTGGTGGCGCAAACTGCCCCGGAGCCCAGCCGTGCCGCGGAGTACTCGCCGCTGCAGGCGAACTAAGCCAGGTGGCGGTTACTGCGCATCCTGGCTGTTTAGCCCGGCGACCTCGCCGATGACGAAGACCGCGGGCGGAGCAACCTGCTCTTTCCTGACAGTCTCCGCGAGGTCCCCGAGGACGCACTTGTAGACCCTTTCGCTGGCCATTGTGCCCTCCTGGATGATGGCCACAGGCGTCGATGTGCAACGACCGCCATTGATAAGGGCCTGGGCGATGGCTGCAGAATTCTTCACGCCCATGATGATGCTGAGCGTAGCCCCCGATTGCGCTAGCGCTTGCCAATCCACCAAAGACTTGGCGTGGCCTGGCGGCAGGTGGCCGGAAACTACTGTGAATGCATGCACGATGCCGCGTTGGGTGACGGGCACGCCTGCCAAAGCAGGAACCGAGATGGCGGAGGTAACGCCAGGGACTACTTCCACCGGAATGGACGCGGCGGTAAGTGCCTGCAGCTCCTCAAAACCGCGGCCGAAGACATACGGGTCGCCACCTTTCAAGCGGGCTACTTTCCGGCCGGCAAGCGCATGCTCGATGAGGAGCTCGTTGATCTTTTCTTGGGAGGTTTGGCGCTTATACGGCAGCTTGGAGACATCGATGAGCTCTTTGCTTGCAACGTCGCACAGCTTGTCCAGCTGCTGCACTGGACCCAGGTGATCCGCCAAGATAATCTCCGCTTCCTGCAAGGCGTGCATTCCACGTACCGTGATGAGGTCCCACGCGCCGGGGCCGCCACCAATCAAAACGACGGGGTGAATCTGCGGACTTTCTGCTGCAACCATGCTGGTTGATTCTAGTTGAGGTATTTCACCTCACGTGCAAAAAGGGATTATATACCTGGGGTTTTATTCATAATTGGCTGGGGAAGTTCTAATTAGTACTACTGCGTGTCCGAGGGCCAGACTATGCTCGGCGGCATGGATAGTGCTTACTATGATGGCGCAGCTTATGACCCAGAAACCGTGCGTTATTTCGACGTCGCTCATGAAGGAGCCCAAATCAGGGTCTTAGGCGGTGCTATCTCGCAGCTGGCCGGCCTTTTGGGCGGGGCTAAACCGCGCTGCCTGGTCATTTTGCCTACTGATCAGATAGCCCGCGCGGCTGCCTATACAGCGGTAGGGCTGGCCGAGCCAGCGCGCATTCCGTTGGTGGTGGCGGAATCACTCCCGCACTTTGTTGGTGCCTTGGATGTCGTCGTGGTGGTAGGTGAGCGTGCGGAGTGTGACTGGGCCTCCCGTGCACTTATTGCTGCGGATAAAAGGGGAGCCGCTACTGTACTGGTCGGGCCCTCGCGCGGTCCGCTCGTGGAGGACGCTCCCGAGTCCACCTTTGTGGCACCCACTTTGCCCACGGCGGAGGGAGCCTCGCCGGCTCGGTTCATCGCCGCGCTGTATGCGGTGGCTGCGGTCCTCGAAGAAGAAGGAGAGCTCGTAGCCCGCAGGTTGGAGGAAGCCGCCGACGCAGTGGACCGCGAGCTGGAGGCGCTTAGCCCAGAGCATGATTCCGCAACTAACCTCGGCCGCGAGCTGCGGGAATTTGTGGAGGGCGCGAGGGTTATTCATTCCTGCGGCGTCGACCCATATTCCTGGTCAGAGGAGCGTTCCGGAGTATTTATCAATGCCCTGGTTGCCCGCATGGCCGCCGCGGTTTGGGCTGCGCATGGTCTGGGCGGTACTTTTGTTGACCCTGAGGCGTTGCCACATATTTTGGAGCGCGCACAGCAAAGAGGTGGAACAGCGGTGCGTGACATATTCTTTGACCCGCAGATAGACGCGCCAGAAGAAGAAAATGCTTTGGTACCATTGAAAATTGTTTTGTGGGGAGAGGAAGAGGCGAACCTTCCCCATTCAATCGCTGAATCGAGCAATGATCCTGAACCCACCTTAGGGGAATTGGCGCGCGCTCTTCAGCTCATTACGCGCAGCTATGCCGCGACCGCCTACGAGATTTCTTAAAAGAAGGAAGCAATACAAATGCAGCTGCTCAATAGCGCAACCCGCAACTACTCCTGGGGCTCAAGGACCATGATTCCTGTGCTTAAAGGTGAGCCCGCGAGCGATACCCCGGTAGCCGAGCTCTGGTTCGGCGCGCATCCGGGGGACCCTTCGACCGTTGATGGCCAGCGTCTCGACGAGGTTATTGCAGCCGCTCCGGCGGAGCAGTTGGGCAAGCGCGTGCAGCAAGATTATGGCAAGCGCCTGCCTTTCTTGTTGAAGATATTGGCCGCCGCAGAGCCGCTGTCTTTGCAGGCGCACCCCTCTAAGGCGCAGGCGGAAGAGGGCTTTGCCCGCGAAAATGAGCAGGGTATCGAGGTAAGCGCCACGAACCGCAACTACAAGGATGACAACCACAAGCCGGAGCTCATAGTGGCACTCACTGAGTTCTACGCCATGGCTGGCTTTCGGCCCCTCGAGCGCACGCTGGAGCTGCTGAAGGCTTTGGAATGCCCTGAGCTCGAGCACTACCTGAACATGCTCCTGCCGGAGGCCGCTGCGGAGTCGGAAAACTTGCGCGCGCTGTTTACCACTTGGATCACTATCCCGGCTACAAAGCGTAAGGAGCTCATCGCGGCAATCGTCGAGGCTGGTGAAAAGCTGATCTCGCGCCTTGAAGCAGAACCAGCGGATTCCACGGATTCGGCTGCGGCGTGGATGGCACGCGATATGCGCACAGTCATCAGCCTGAATGAGCAATACCCAGGTGACATCGGTGTCTTGGGAGCGCTGTTGCTCAACCACGTGGTCTTGCAGCCCGGCGAGGCTGTGTACCTCAACGCCGGCGCGCTGCACGCTTATGTCTCGGGCCTTGGCGTGGAGATCATGGCGAACTCCGACAACGTCCTGCGCGGCGGCCTGACCCCGAAGTTCGTGGATGTTCCGGAATTGGTCAAGGTCCTCACTTATGAAAGCGTGGATGATCCGCGCGTGCAGCAAAAAGAGAAGAGCGTAGAAGAAACCCTGCACGGCGCAAAGGCTTGGTCCTATCCGGTGCCGATCGATGAATTCATCTTGGACCGCGTAGAGCTCTGCGCAGACGATACCGTTGAGCTGAACTTCGATGGTCCGGCTATTGCGCTGTGCACTGGTGGGGAAGTGGAGCTGCGTGACAACGAAGGCCAAGAGCTCAAGCTGCAGCCGGGGCGGGCGGCATGGCTGCCAGCAGCAGAGGAGACCGTGGTGGCGCGGGTTGCAGCGGGCGAGGCGAGCCAGCTCTTTATCGCTCGCGTATAAGGCCTGTTAGGAGACCTGTAGCGTCACCGCTAAACGGCCCCGACTTCGGGTGGCCGGCTTAACTGCCCTGTGCGGCGCTGGCTATTGCGCGGGCGATAGCCAGATCCTCCCAGGCCATTCCGGTGAACTTGAACACGATGGGGCGTTCGCGAGTTATTTCAACGTCGCCGCGAATTACCTCCGCCATAGAAACTACATCCTTGCGCTCAATAAACCCTTCGGCCTCTGCCTGAATGACATCGCCGCCTTCGATGAACGTGGCATCTAAATCTTCGACGATAACCGTGGAAGCGCCCACCAGTTCGCCGCTAAGCTCGCGTGCGTCCGGAGTGTGCGAACCCAGTGCGACGATGATGGCGTCAGCGCGGACGTCGCCAAGCGTAACGAGCGGCTCCGGGGAGCTCGTGGCCGTGATGATTAATTCGGCCGCGGCGATGGCTTTTTGCGCCTTAACGCTTTCGGCTTTCGCCCAATGCTCAGCAACGTGGTTTTCCTCCGGCTGGCTGCGGCTAACGAAGGTCACCTCAAGCTCGCGCCCATGCAGACAATCGCGCAGGGTTGCCTCATGATGCTGGCCTTGCGGGCCCGTGCCGAAGATGACAACGCGCAGCGGCTCGTTCGCCGTGGCTGAAGCGTTGCCGGGGCCTTCCAGAAAATCGACAATTGTGGCAACCGAAACCGCGGGAGTGCGCAAATTGGTCACCGCTTGACCATCGAGCAGTTGCGCTGGGGCTAGTGTTTCGGGGTCAAAGAGGACATAAATTCCCTTAATGCGTGGCAAATCAGGGCGGTAGCCCGCTTCCGTAAGCGAAAGCAACTTGATGCCGAAGCCCAACTCGGAAGACGCCGCGGGCATCATCAAGAAGCTACCGTGATCGACCGCGAGGGAGCTGCGGACAGGATCCCCACCGGGGCGGAACCCTGCCTGCACGATGGAGCGCAGGGCTTCAACTGCTTGGGTTGGGCGAAAGGAGCCGTAGATCTCTTCAGCGCTTAGGAAATCGATTTGCATGGGGTGTATTCCTTATCCGCCCAGCGGAGCAATTAGAAAGCAGCTTTATGGGGCAGTAGTTGGGGCCTCGGCGAGGTTAGTTGCCTGACCTGCGGCCGTAGTCGCGCCGGTGGTCGGCGCTTCCGTTGGGGTAGGAGATTAGCCGGTTGGATCGGAGGTATCGACGGCTTCGGTCATGTTGGTGTCCTCGACATCAACAGCAGTCGGCTCCTTAAAAGTATCTGCATAGGTCGGCTCGGAGCTTGGCTGCGGGGCATCGACGGTATCGCCACTGCCTCCAGAAACTGGCGCTGTATCGGTGGCAGGAGCTTCCGTGCCGTTCATCTTGCCTGGGGTGGCTTCGCCCGAAGGGGAAGGTTCGACGGGCTGAGCTACCGTGGGCTGGCCGGAGTCGGAATCCCCGTGCTTTGGACGGACGGTTTCAGTCAGGCTTGGCTGCGTGTTGTTTGGTGCAGAAGCTTGGCTGGTTGGCTGTTGCGCAGTTGCCTGCGTAGAAGTGGTTGGTGCAGCAGTGCCGGGGGCGCTGTTAGAAGGCTCCTGTGGGTAGCCCGTTGCGTAGGTGCCGTTGGCATTCTGTTGCGCGGTGGCGTGGGACTGGGAGGAGAGGTTCTCCGGGCGGTAAACCGACGTGGGGCCAGTGTTAGAGGTGCTGCCGGTAAAGGCGTTTGGGGCCAAGAATGGGTCATTCTTGAGTGCCGCCGCGCGTTTGTGGGAAGAGTTGCCCTTGTGGCTCTTGCTGCTGTGCTTCGAGTGGGGGCGGCTGCTCGTGGTGGTGGTTTGCGAGGTGCGCTTGCTTTGCGATTCGGTCTCGCCAACTTGGGTTACAGACTCGCTGGTGCTGTGCGACGCCTCGGTGTCAGGCGTGGAAACGCGCCAGACACCGTAGCCTACGAACAACGCGAAAAGGAGACCGAGGGCGATAAAGACATACACGCGACGTGCATCGGGCTTCATCGTGAGCTCCTTTCCTGCTCAAGCCATCTATGAGGGGTTCTACGGGGAATGGCTTAGTTTTAACCGTTACAATTATGGACTTTAAAGAAATAGCTTCCGACCAGCGGGGATGCGGGCTAGAAACCGATATGTGTAACAACTCGGTAACGACCATATCATGGAGGAGCATTTAGTGGAATAGGCATCTTACGTGTAGCCAATGTAGAAGGAAGTTTCCTTGAAAGAGTATTTCGGAAATTGGTTTAGCTAGTTCGGTTTCTGCTTCGCGGTGCGCAGCCGGAGAAACTTTGCGTCCTACACGGCAAAAGTGCCTGTCCGTCGGGACTGAATTGGCGCTTGACCTTTGTTTCCGCGCTCAGGCTAAAGCGTGATGATTCTCTCTGTGGTTTTTAACGTATAAATTGACTGTGGCAACGCACTGACAAAAGCGGCGGCAGCGGCTAGATATAGAAGTAAACATCGCGGGAAGATTTCTCCCCTTCATCAACTGTCTGCCCGCGGTGGAGGCCACCAGTAGTAGAACTTTCGCGTTATATCAAAGGAGAAGGCAATGAGCGCTTGGGACGAAGACATCTTTGCAGATGACGTCAACGTTGATTTCCTGGATGAACTCGCCAACCTTGATGACGAGGACATCGTTGAGTCTGTATCTGATGCTTGTGCCTTGGCTACGAATGGCAATTCCGTATCTGAAGAGGAACAGCGCAATGCGCTAGCGGCCGCGACCATCGCCGCAATCTGGGCCGGTGCGCCGTTTAGCGCCGGTGAAATTGTTTCTTCCTATCCGTTTATCCGTGAACTTGCCGGCTCCGGCAGCGAAGAGCTCAACGAGCAGGCTCTAGAATTGTTGGAGGGCGTGGAAGAAGATTATGACCTCGAAGCATTCATTGAGGCTTTGTCCTAATAATGCTGGTTAGCATCGAAGGAATTGACGGTGCGGGCAAGAACACGCTCGTAAACAGGATTAAAGGCGAGCTTTCTGTGGAAGTCGATGTCTTGGGCTTTCCGCGCTATGAAGAATCCGTGCACGCGCAGCTGGCCCAAGAGGCTCTCTACGGCCGGATGGGGGACTTAACGGATTCCGCCTATGCCATGGCTACCCTCTTTGCTCTTGACAGGTTTGGCGCAAAAGACCGCCTGTTGGAAGCGCAAGAGGGCAAAGAACTGCTGATTTTGGACCGTTACGTGGCCTCAAACGCCGCCTACTCGGCCGCGCGCTTGGGTACCGATGAGGTCATAGACTGGGTCTACGATCTTGAGTTTTCGCGTTTGGGGCTGCCTAAGCCCAGCCTGCAGATCTTTCTCGACACCGACGTCGAGCTCGCCGCAGCTCGTGCCGAGGCACGGGCAGCCGAGGACGCCAGCCGTGCCCGTGACCGTTATGAAAAAGACAGTGATCTACAGTCGAACACTGCGGCGGCGTATCGTCGATTAGCGGAACGTGCGTGGGGCGGACGCTGGATCGCCACCGCTGATACCGATATGATTGTGCAATCTGTCAAGGAACTCGTAGAGGAGTAGGAAAATGGCGCCGAAGATTCTGGTCGTTGACGATGATCCAGCCATCTCGGAAATGTTGACCATCGTTCTTGAGGCAGAAGGCTTCGAGCCCATCGCTGTTACTGACGGCAATGAAGCAGTTTCTGCTTTCCACGAACACGAGCCAGAGCTCATCCTGCTTGACCTCATGCTGCCGGGCATGAATGGTGTTGATATTTGCCGAGCCATCCGCTCGGAGTCTGCAGTTCCTATCGTTATGCTCACCGCGAAGACGGACACTGTCGACGTGGTGCTTGGCTTGGAGTCTGGCGCTGATGATTACATCACCAAGCCCTTCAAGCCGAAGGAGCTGGTTGCGCGTATTCGTGCGCGCCTGCGCCGCACCGACTCTTCCTCCAGCGAGCTCATCGAGGTCGGCGACCTAGTCATCGACGTCCCGGAACATACCGTCAAGCGCGTCGACGGCGAGGAGCTTTCCCTTACCCCGCTTGAATTCGACTTGCTGCTTGAGATGGCTCGCAAGCCTGGCCAGGTGCACACCCGTGAAGCGCTGCTGGAATCCGTCTGGGGCTACCGCCATGCTTCTGATACCCGTCTTGTCAATGTGCACGTGCAGCGTCTGCGCGCCAAGATCGAGCACGATCCGGAAGACCCGCAGATCGTCCTGACCGTCCGTGGCGTTGGCTATAAGACCGGCAAGACTGGCACCGGCGAATAAAGAGGACCCGCAGCTATTTTTGATTGGTTTAAGCGTCTGCAGGATGGCGTTGTAGACAAGTGGCGCACATCGCTGCAGACAAGGGTCATCGGCATGATCCTCGTGGCATCCACGGTGGTCATGCTCTTGTTGGCATACGCGCTTGTCTCGGTGCTGACGCAGCGTTTGGTCAGTCAAAAAGAAGATGCAGCCCGCCAGGAGCTCGATCGCGCGCGCACCACCGTGGAGCAGCAAATCGATGCTACTGGCAGCGCCAACTCGAACCAGGTGCGCATCAATTCCGCACGTTCTTCTCTCGGCCAGCTATCGGCTGATCACAACGAGCACCAAGAAACCTATGAAGCTGTTATCGCCGTAGAAAACGACGATAACTCTCTTACTACCTCTCCTGAGGGCTTCCGCTTGCCCAATGAATTACGGGACTTGGTGTCTAACGGCCAGGTGGCGCAGCAATACACCAGCGTGGATCACCCCGGCGGCGATCCTTATAATGCCTTGATTATTGGCACCCCTATCGATTCCGATATTCCAAACGCCCAGGTTTATCTGGTGCTGTCGATGGAGTCTGAGGAAGCCACAATGGCTCTCATGCGCGGTTTGCTTTCGGCAGCCGGCGTGGTGGTTGTCGTGTTGCTGGTCGGCATCGCTTGGCTGGCAACGCAGCAGGTCATCGTTCCCATTCGTTCCGCATCCCGCATTGCGCAACGCCTCGCGGCAGGCCACTTGCGCGAGCGAATGGTGGTCAACTCTGATGATGAGATGGGCCGTCTGGCGGGCTCTTTCAACGACATGGCCGACAAGCTTTCAAAGCAGATCAACCAGCTTGAGGAATATGGCGATCTCCAGCGCCAATTTACTTCAGACGTCTCCCATGAGCTGCGCACTCCGTTGACCACGGTACGCATGGCGGCGGACCTCATCGCTGCTGATCCGGATTCCCTTGAACCGCATACTCGCCGCGCATCTGCGCTGATGATTCGCGAGCTTGATCGCTTCGAGGAATTGCTCGCCGACCTGCTGGAAATCTCGCGCCATGATGCGGGCGTGGCTGACCTTTCCACGGCCTCATTCGACGCCCGCTCCTGTGTTGACTCTGCGCTGGCACAGGTTCAGCATCTGGCAGAGGAATTAAACGTCGACGTGCAGGTTAATATGCCGGATGAGCCCGTCACTATCGAGGCGGATTCGCGCCGCATTGAGCGTATTCTGCGTAATCTTTTGGCCAACGCTATCGACCACTCTGAGGGAAATCCCGTGGTCGTCGATATGCAGGCAAATGATCAAGCGGTGGGCATCGCGGTGACCGACTCTGGCGTGGGCCTGAAGGACGGTCAAGAAGAGCTCGTATTCAACCGTTTCTGGCGTGCAGATGCTTCGCGTAAGCGCCATTCAGGTGGTACCGGTTTGGGCTTGGCCATCGCCCGCGAGGATGCGGTCTTGCACGGCGGTACGCTCGATGCCATCGGTTATATCGGCGTCGGTTCGCGCTTCCGCCTCATCGTGCCGCGCGTGCCGAACACGGCCATCGAAGAGCAGCCGATTGCCCTTGAGGTCCCCAATGCCCCGCAGCCGGAACCGGAAACGGCAGAGGTAATGGAGCAAGAAGATGTCGGCATCATCTGGCCTTCGGAGCGCCGTGCGCGTGAGTTCGTGGAGCTGGAGTCCGCGGTGCTTGACGACGCCCCGGAACCTGGCCCTGAATCCAGCGGTGATCGCTCTGGTAGCGTCGCCGAAAGCGAGGTAGCGCACCTGGATAAGGATGTGCAAGACGACGAGAAGGAGCAGCGATGAATAGTCCCAACTCGTCTAGGACTACGCAGTGGAAAAACCAGGCGCGGCAGTGTCTAGCGCTGTTTAGTGGCTTTTTCTTGTTCTCGGCTGCCGGCTGCTCGACGCTGCCGAATAACACTGCGCCCGAAGTCATCGCCACCTTTGCACCGCAAGCCGATCCGCAAGTGGAAATCATGTCCCCGAAGCAGGGCGCGGATGCAGACTTGGTACTGCGTGAATTCTACAAAGCCTCTGGAAAGCCGGCCAATGATTATCAATCCACCCGCAACTTCCTAACACCGGACGCTCAAGAGCAATGGACGCCGAAAGAAGCCGTGGATGTGGTGGACTCTATCGACATCTTGACCACGGATAATGGCCTGGACCATAAAACCTTCGAAGTCAGTGGAAAACATATCGGTACTTTGAGCCCTAACGGTGCTTATACCCCGAGTGGACGCGATTATTCAGCCACCGTGCAAATGCAGAAGGTGGACGGGCAGTGGCGTATCCAAGATTTTCCGCCCAAGTTGGTCATTGAACGCAATGACTTGCGTAATAATTACCGGCCAATTTCGCTTTATTTCTTGGGACAGTCGGGCGAATCGCTCGTTTCGGATAGGCGCTGGATCTACACCGGCCAGCAATCCATCGACAGCGAAATTGTCACCTTGTTGCTGGAAGGCCCCAATACTGATCTGCGTCCGGCGACTACAGATCTAACGCCAACTTCGGCGACGTTCTTGGGATATGAAAACGGCACTTACAACTTCGGCGGGTTGAGCTCGATGAGCAAGGACGAGCGTTTCCGCTTTGCCGCGGCGCTGACATGGACGTTAAACAACGCCGGTGTATCTACCACCGTTAAAGCTACGGCGGATGGCAGCCCTCTCGTTGATGGCTTGGACGTGATGACCGTCGACGATTTTGCCGAATTCAACCCGGGAAATCTGGTCAGCTCTGACACCCAGCTTTTCGCCGTCAACAACGGAGCCTTGTTTGAAGTTGCAGGTGACCAGGTGGAGCCAGCCAATAGCGTTTTGGGCAGGGGCTCAGATGTCCAGTCTGCGGATATTTCCAAGGAAGGAATCGTAGCCGCAATACGTAAGAAGTCCTCCGATGAATATCAATTGAGCATGGGAGAGCTAGGCGTAAAGCTGGAGGATGACCTGAAGGCTAAGACGCTGGCGCGTCCGACCTTTGAGGCAAATGGCCAGAGCGTTTGGACTGTTGTGGATGGCAAGAAAGTTGTTCGCGTATCCCGCTCGGCGAAGGGCGAACTACATCAATCTGAAATTGATGCCTCTAGCCTGGATAGCATTCAGGGCGAGATTTCTGTTATCCGCCTCTCAGCTACCGGAGCACGCGTTGCGATGATTATTGAGGGCAACGTCTACGTCGGCGTCGTCGTGCGCGGAAAAAACCGTAAGTACTCAATCGTTAATGCGCATCGCGTGAGCCAAGAGATTCAAAATACCGCACTTTCGCTGGATTGGATGAGCGACGGCGGATTGATGGTGGGCACAGATAGCGTGAACTCCCCGGTATGGCGCATCGAACAGGATGGCTCTTCTGCAACGACTTTGGCAACGGGTAACGTGACCGCACCGGTGGTAGCAGTTGCAGCTTCTCCAACGAAGCTTTACATCACCGACTCTCACGCATTGCTGGAACTGCCAGCCGAAAGCACCGACAACACTTTCTGGCGCGAGGTTGCCGGCCTGCAGGGGCAGCGTTCTTCACCTATCGTTGCCAAGTAAAAGCGCCTTATACAAGTTAGGTGGCACCAGTGGGTAAGCAATGGGATTCGCGCGTTTTGGCACAGCGTGCGGCGGCCTTGTTCGAAATAGTTGTTCCGCATCAGTGTGCCGGATGCGGGGGAGAGCTAGAGGCTGCAGCACAGCTATGTGCGCGTTGCCAGCTGCATTTGCGGGCGCTGCCGCAACAGATTGCTAGGCCAGTCCCATTGGGGATGCCGGTATGGGCGCTCGGGCCCTATTCGGACGTGCGGCGAAACCTCATCGTGGCCATGAAGGAGCGGGGCAACCGCAAAGTGCGCAGCCATGTGGCAGCAGTATATGCCGCAGGCATTGAGCATTTGCGGGCGCGCGGCGAGATTCCGGAGGAATTAGTGCTGGTGCCAGCCCCTACGCGGCGTTCTTCGGCGCGGGCACGCGGTGGCGACCCGGTAGCGCAGATTTGCGTGCAGGTGGCCAAGACCTTGCCGCGGGTAAGCGTATGCGAGGCATTGGAAGTCCGGGAGTCAGCGGCTGATCAATCCGAGCTTTCTGCAACTCAACGCTGGGACAATATGCGCGCAGCGGTGCAGGTCAGGCCTGCTGCAAGCCGGATCGTAGGACGACGATTGCTGCTTGTCGACGACGTGGTAACCACCGGCGCAACTTTGGTGGCCAGCGCCAGCCGTCTGCGGGGCAGCGGGGGAGTCCCTGATGGGGCAATCGTACTGGCAGAAGCTTAGATTCGGTTGGTTGCAGGGGTAATTCCGGCCCTATTGGTCCCCTTGGTTATGACCAGTGCTACCATGAAGAGTGTCACAGGGAAGCAGATAAAGTGTCCCAAACCATCCGGTTTCTATTTTGGAAAGTCGCATCGGAAAGGGCCTTTCACCTGCGGAATGTGCAGTCATTCAGTCCCCACGAGATAAGGGAGGCAATTCAATGTCCCAGCCCACCAACGCTCAGGTCACCATCACCGGTCGTAACGTCGAGGTGCCAGACCACTTCCAAGAGCGCGTCACCGAAAAGCTGGCCAAGATTGAACGCCTTGACCCGACTCTGACTTTCTTCCACGTGGAGCTCCAGCACGAGCCGAACCCGCGTCGTGAAGCAGAGTCTGATCGCATCCAGATCACCGCAACGGGTAAGGGCCACATCGCTCGCGCTGAAGCAAAGGAAGATTCCTTCTACGCAGCGTTGGAAACCGCTTTGGCAAAGATGGAGCGTTCCCTGCGTAAGGTCAAGGTCCGCCGTGAGAACGTGAAGTCCGGTCACCGCGCGCAGAAGGGTACCGGCGAGCTGGCTGCTGAGATCGTTGCTGCTGCAGAGCACGAGCGCGCGAAGGAAGAGCGCTACATCGATCCCTATGCAGAAACCGTCGAGGACGTTCGCCCCGGCCAGATCGTCCGCTCCAAGGAGCACCCGGCTACCCCGATGAGCGTCGATGATGCTTTGAGCGAGATGGAGCTCGTGGGCCACGACTTCTATCTCTTCATTAACGAAGAAAACAACAAGCCATCTGTGGTCTACCGTCGTCATGCTTTCGACTACGGCATCATCTCCCTGTCGGAGGACGCAACTGAGGAGTAAACCCAACTCTTTTTAAGATTTAGCCCTTCCGCCGCGTTCGCTTAAGTCCCTGATTGTCGGGGCCTATGCACCGCGGAGGAGGGGCTAAAGTTTTGCTGACGCACCGCAAACGTTCAGGGTTTCATAAGGTGGTCGGAATCAAGCGTTAACTACCCAGTGGGTACAATGACGAGAAGTTAACTATTTTGTCGCGACAAGAAGGACTATCTAGAAGTGTTTGGACTCTCCAAGCTGCTGCGCGCAGGCGAAGGACGCACCGTCAAGCGCCTAGCAAAGATGGCTGATGACGTTATTGCTCTCGATGCGGAGTACGCTGCGCTATCTGATGCAGAACTAAAGGCAAAGACCCAGGAATTCAAGGACCGCCTGGGGGCCGGCGAAGAGATGAATGACATTCTTCTCGAGGCTTTTGCCACCGTCCGTGAAGCCGCTTGGCGCGTGCTCGATCAGAAGCACTACAAGGTGCAGATCATGGGTGGCGCGGCGCTGCACTTCGGCAACGTTGCCGAGATGCGCACCGGTGAGGGCAAGACCCTGACCTCGCTGCTGCCGGCTTACCTCAATGCGCTTGAGGGCAAGGGCGTGCACATCGTTACCGTCAACGATTACTTGGCAAAGCGTGACGCCGAGATGATGGGTCGTGTGCACCGCTGGCTGGGCCTTAGCGTTGGCGTCATTCTTTCCGAGATGCGCCCTGCACAGCGCAAGGAAGCCTACGGCTGCGATATCACCTACGGCACCAACAACGAGCTGGGCTTTGACTATTTGCGCGATAACATGGTCCGCACGCTTGACGACGTCGTCCAGCGCGGCCATAACTTCTGCATCGTCGATGAGGTTGACTCCATTCTTATCGACGAAGCCCGTACCCCGCTTATCATCTCCGGCCCAGTGGACGGATCCTCCCAGTTCTACAACGTTTTCTCCCAGATTGCGCCGAAGATGCGCGAGGGTATCCACTACGAGGTAGACCACAAGAAGCGCACCATCGGCGTGCTTGAGGATGGCGTGGAATTCGTGGAAGACCAGCTGGGCATCGACAACCTCTATGCCCCAGAGCACTCGCAGCTCGTGTCTTACCTGAACAACGCGCTGAAGGCGAAGGAACTGTTTGCGCGCGATAAGGACTACATCGTGCGTAACGGTGAGGTCATGATCGTTGACTCTTTCACCGGCCGCGTGCTGGCAGGCCGTCGCTACAACGAGGGCATGCACCAGGCCATTGAGGCCAAGGAAAACGTGGAGATCAAGAACGAGAACCAGACTCTGGCGACCGTTACTCTGCAGAACTACTTCCGCCTGTACGAGAAGATTTCCGGCATGACCGGTACCGCAGAGACCGAGGCTGCCGAGCTGCATTCCATTTATGGTCTCGATGTTGTGCCGATTCCGACGAACAAGCCGAACCAGCGTGTTGACCAGGCTGACCGCATCTACAAGACGCAGGAAGCAAAGTTCGCCGCAGTCGTCGATGACATTGCTGAGCACGTCGAGGCCGGCCAGCCGGTCCTGGTTGGTACCACCTCCGTTGAGCGCTCCGAGTACCTGTCCCAGCTTTTGACCAAGCGTGGCGTCAAGCACTCCGTCCTGAACGCGAAGCACCACGAGGAAGAGGGCCAGATTGTCGCCCGCGCCGGTCGCCCTGGCACCGTAACCGTTGCTACCAACATGGCAGGCCGTGGTACCGATATCGTGCTGGGTGGCAACCCCGAGGTCATCCTGGACGAGAAACTGCGTGAGCGCGGCCTCGATCCTTTCGAGGATGAAGAGCGTTACCAGGAGGCATGGGACGCTGAGATTGACGAGGAGCGTGAGCGTTCCAAGCGCCTAGGTGACGAGGTCCGTGAAGCAGGAGGCCTTTATGTCCTGGGCACCGAGCGCCACGAATCTCGCCGTATCGACAATCAGCTGCGTGGCCGTTCCGGCCGTCAGGGCGATCCAGGTGAGACCCGCTTCTACCTTTCGATGCGTGATGAGCTGATGGTTCGCTTCGTGGGTCAGTCCATGGAGAACATGATGAACCGCCTGAACGTGCCTGACGACGTCCCGATCGAGGCAAAGATGGTGTCCAACTCCATCAAGGGCGCCCAGGCACAGGTGGAGAATCAGAACTTCGAAATGCGTAAAAACGTTCTGAAGTATGACGAAGTGCTCAACGAGCAGCGCAAGGTTGTCTACGCTACCCGCCACGACATCTTGGACTCTGGTGACATCAAGGACAACATCCGCGACATGATCGATGACACCGTGTCGGCTTATGTTGCCGGCGCTACTGCCACCGGCTACGTCGAGGACTGGGACTTGGACGAGCTGTGGAATGCTTTGGAGTCTCTTTATGGCCCGACTATGAGCCACGAGTCCTTGGTGGAGGGCACCGAGTACGGTTCTGTCGGCGAGCTAAGTGCAGAGCAGCTGCGCGATGCATTGCTAAGCGATGCTAACCACGAGTACGACGAACTCGAAGAGTCCGTTAGCGCTATCGGCGGCGAGTCCCAGATGCGCAACACCGAACGCATGGTCATCCTGCCTATCATCGACCAGAAGTGGCGTGAACACCTCTACGAGATGGACTACCTGAAGGAAGGCATCGGCTTGCGTGCGATGGCACAGCGCGATCCGCTGGTGGAGTACCAGAAGGAAGGCGGCGAGATGTTCAACGCCATGAACGAGGGCGTCAAGGAAGAGACCGTCCGCCAGCTGTTCATGCTCCGCAAGCAGTTCAAGGCGCAGCAGGAAGCCCAGGCAGCTTCCCCTGAAACCACCGAGGCTTAGCGGATATAAGCTCATTTGAAGCGTCTGGCCAAGAAATTGGTCAGGCGCTTTAAGTTTTATGCCAGTTTCCTATACTCTAGAAGGAAGCCAACAATAGATTTTCTTTTTCTAAGAAGGGTAACTCCGTGCGCAGTCGTTCACTCAGCCTGGGATTTTCGGCATTTTTGTCTGCCACGCTCCTGAGCGGAACCGCGCAAGCCTACGGCGAGGTTGAACAGGAACCGCGTTCCTGCCATGAGGCTGTTGTCGCTGCAGGCATGGAAGATTACTTTTCTGCTGCCGAAACCGAGAACCTCACGGTCGCAGAATGCGTAGAACGCATTGCAGATGGAAAACCCAGTAAGACCCCCGAAGAGCGCCCTGCCTTCGGCCAGATTGGCATGCTCTTTGGCGGCATCGCCTCTGTGATTGGCCTCGGCGTCGGCGCATGGACCTCGGTGGATTGGACCGACATCCTGCTGCGCCTGGGGTCGCTTTAATATTTGGCCCTAAGTACTTGGTGCGAGCCCTGCCCCTTGAGCCTAGATATTCAGGTTGTGGCCAAGGGAGAGCAAGCGGAACTCTTCTAGCCGATTGTGCTTGAAGGACCCGGTAAAACCATGGCGTTTGCCGCCAATATCGGCCGAGCCAAAGAACTCACCGTTAGCGCGGGCGTGCAGGCTTCGCAGCTGTGCGCGCAGCGGCCTATCGTGGGGCCGATGATTAAGCGCCCAAGCGCGCAAATGCACTTTGATATCGCGGTTGTACTTGTTGCCCGCTAGATGATGCAGTGGGCGCAGCCCGCCCGTAACCTCCAGTGCGAAGACGACAAGGTCGAGGATTTCCTTGCGGGCGGAAAGGTCTTCTTCCGTGGGCTTTCTCTCATAGCGCACTCGATCGGGCGCGGTATAGAGCTTGAGGTGGCTAAAACCAGGGATAGGTGAATACAACTTAAGTGAGCCTTCCTGCAGGTCATACAGGAGGCGAACGCACCCACCATTGTGCCACGTGGCGTCGGAAAGCGCTGGCTCCTGTGAGAATGCTGAAAGGGGTGGGCGCGATATTTTTTATTTTTAGATATACTTTCGTCCGTTAAAAGCACACCCGCTCTTTTAGTATTAAGGAAGTTTAAATGCGCGGTCTTATCGTAGATTTCGTTGGTGTCTTGGACGGCACCGAGGAAGACGTCAAGCGCTGGCGTTCCCTGTTCGCTGCAGCCAAGGCTAACGGCGTAGCGACCGCCATCCTGTCTAATGATCCAGGTGGCCCAGGCGCAGAGCATATCCGCGAGTGGGAATACCGCGGCATCGTTGATGCGGTCATCCTTTCCGGCGAAATTGGGGCAGAAAAGCCTGAGCTGGCTGCCTTCCAGGCTGCGGCGGATGCCATCGAGCTGCCGATCAATGACTGCGTCATGGTCGATGACTCTATTCTCAACGTGCGTGCTGCCGTTGATTTCGGAATGCTCGGCATGCTGTATACCGTCTTCGACCGCACCAGCGTCGAGGTCCAGGCTGTATTCGACATCGAGGGTGAGTTCTAAGTGGCTAAGGCGCGCGTTTATCTGCCGGCGACCTTCGCTATGCTCAGCGAGCTTAAGGAGACCGGCCAGTTGGCCGCACGCTCCGGCTGGGGCTTTACCGTGACCCCTGCGCTGCGCGAGTTCTACACCGAGGGGGATGAAGAAGAGATTGCCTACTCCGCATTCTTGGAGGCTTCGATGGCATCCCTTCGCCTGCTCGCCATTGGCGACGAGGAGAATTTCCCGCATCGTCGCGTAGTTATTTCGGTGGACGTTGACGAGTCTGTGTTAACTCCCCAGCCTGACATGGGTGATCCGGTAGTCAAGCTGAATCCTGCAGTCATTACGGAGGAAAACCTGCAGGCTATCCACGTGGACGTGGAAGAGTCTGAGGAAGCTACCGCGAAGGCCATCGAGGTCATCGATAACGCCGATCTTGGTGACGAAGACGCGGAGCTGGCCGTAGGAGACGCCCTGGATAACTTTATGGCGTTCTACGACCCATCTGAGCTGCCCTTCTTGGTGGAGCTGCTCTAATTTTCCCAATCGACGTTGGTGCGCAGCGCTTCGAGCAGCTTGCGCACCGCGTCACGACGGCGGGCGGAGGCTGAGCCTTCGGGAATTTTCAGATCCAGCCCGCATTCTGGATCGGCTGGGGGGCCGACGTGCGTGCAGCCGCGCGGGCAATATTCTGTTGCCGCGGCTAGATCTTCAAAGACACCGAGGACTGTATCGGCGTCGACATGCGCTAGGCCAAAGGAACGGATGCCTGGGGTATCGATAATCCAGCCGCCGTCTGCACAAAGCTCTTCTGGCAGCGGAAGAGCGACGGATTGCGTGGAGGTATGGCGTCCCTTGCCCACGGCGGAGACCTCACCGGTCTCGCGCTTAGCGTCGGGAACCAAGCGATTAACGAGCGTGGATTTACCCACGCCGGAGTGCCCGATGAGGGCTGTGACGTGGCCATTTATCACATCACGCACTTGGTCCAAGGAATCATCGACGCCTGCTTCGACTACGGTGACGTCAAGATCTGCGAATTCGGCAGCAAAAGGTGTGGGGTCGGTGAGATCGGTCTTGGTCAGACAGAGCACTGGGTGCACGTTGCCGACGAAGGCGGCGATGAGTGCGCGCTCTACAAAGCCGGAGCGTGGGGGAGGATCCGCCACTGCCGTGACGATGAGCATGCGGTCGGCGTTGGCGACGACGATGCGCTCATAAGGATCCGTATCGTCGGCAGTGCGGCGCAAAACAGAAGTGCGCTCCGCAAGCTTGACGATGCGTGCGAGGGTGTCCTTGCGCCCACTGGTATCACCGACGACGCCGACTCGGTCACCGACCTCGACCGGGGTGCGGCCCATCTCGCGTGCACGCATGGCGACGACCTGAGGCCCCTCGTCGAGCGCCACGCCCCAGCGGCCGCGGTCTTTGGTCACCACCATGCCGAACTTGGCGTCCTTGTGCTTGGGGCGATCCTTGGTACGCGGACGCGAGCCCTTACCGGGGCGGATACGTACGTCGGATTCGTCGTATGAGCGTGCACTTCTAGCCACGGGCGGCCTCCAGCATCTCTTCCCACATTCCCGCAAAGCCAGGAAGTGTTTTCGCAGTGGTGTTGATGTCTTCTACTTCCACGCCTTTAACGCGCAGCCCGATGATGGCGCCGGCGGTTGCCATGCGGTGGTCCGCGTAGGAATTCCACTTCCCGCCGTGGAGCTGCGCTGGTTCGATATAGAGGCCGTCGGAAAGCTCCGTGACCTTGCCACCTAGGGCGTTGATTTCGGTTGCGAGCGCTGTCAGACGGTCTGTTTCGTGGCCGCGCAGGTGAGCGATTCCGTTAAGACGCGAGGGCGAGGAAGCAAGCGCACACAGGGCAGCGACGGTAGGCGTGAGCTCGCCGATATCGCCCATGTGCTTTTCGATGCCATGCAGATTGCCGTCCGCGGCACCGATGACGGTGACGGAATCTTCTGTTTGTTCCACGTGGGCGCCCATGGCTTGCAGGATCTCGCACATCTCAGCGCCCGGCTGGGTCGTGTGCTGTGGCCACTGCGGGATGGTTACGCGGCCGCCAGCAACCGCCGCTGCGGCCATGAACGGAGTGGCGTTGGAGAGATCAGGCTCGATGTTCCATTCCCCGCCGGCGATGGGGCCGGGGCTAACGCGCCAGGTATTTTTACTTTCTTCGACTTCGACACCGGCTTGGCGCAGCATCGCACAGGTCATCTCGATATGCGGCAGGGAAGGAAGCGGGCCGCCTTCGTGAGTGACGGTGATGCCTTCCCCAAAGCGCGCGCCCGAAAGCAAGAGTCCGGAGACGAACTGGGAGGAACCGGAGGCGTCGATAGTCACTGCGCCGCCTACTGGAACTGACGTGGACGAGATAGCAAAGGGCAGGCCCTCGCCCTCGACCTCAACGCCAAGGCTGCGCAGTGCGGAAAGCATCGTGCCCATTGGGCGCTTGCGTGCTTGCGGGTCACCGTCGATGCGGACAGGGCCATTGGCTAGTGCTGCAACGGGTGGGACAAAGCGCATGACCGTTCCTGCGAGACCGCACTCGATGGTGGCGCCGTGCAGCGGGCCCGGCTTGACGTGGACGTCGTTGCCTTCGTGGCGGAAGGCAACGCCCATGGACTCAAGCGCTGCCTCCATAAGACGCGTATCGCGTGACTGCAACGGATTGCGCAGGATAGATGGAGAGTCAGCCAACGCTGCCAGAATATAGGCGCGGTTAGTGATCGACTTCGACCCCGGAATGGATTGTTCCCAATCCAGTGGGCCGGTGGCACGCGGGGCTGACCAATACAAAGACATGTAGTCCATAATATAAGTTCATGTGCGGAAGATTTGTTTTGTTCAGCGAGTCTTTACTCGCCGCGGTTGGCAACTGGCCAGGTATTGAAGAGGTCCACGCCCCACAAGGGCTGCCGCCGGCGCGTTATAACATCGCCCCGACGCAGCCGATTGCCGTGGTGCGCGTACAGGAATCCGTAGCGCGTGTGGAGCCAGCACGCTGGGGTCTTATCCCGCATTGGAAGAAGGACCTAAACGGTCCGCCGCTTTTTAATGCGCGTGCCGAAACCGTGGCGAATAAGCCTTCGTTCCGCGAGGCTTTCGCACGCAATCGCTGCGTCATTCCGTTGGACGGCTACTACGAATGGAAAGCTGACGTACCAAGCCCTGGCGGTGGAACCAAGATCAACGGCAAAAAGACGCCCTATTACGTCACCGGCCCAGAGGGCATGCTCTTTGCTGCCGGGCTATGGTCCACCGGGCAGGACAGGCTTTCAGCCACGATGATTACCACCGAAGCCACCGAAGAAATGGCGTGGCTGCACGGCCGCCTGCCTAAGTTCCTGCGGCAAGAGGAAATCGGGCCATGGCTGGCAGGCGAGCCTTTGCTCGAGCCAAGCACCGTCACCGGTTTTCAGGCGCGGCCCGCAGATCCAGCCGTGGGCAACGTGCGTAACGACTATGCCGAGCTTATTGCAGAACAATCCCCGGAAGGGCTGTTCTAGAACGATTGCTGCGCCAACTACTGCGCTACCAGGTCGGTGAAAGTGAAATCGAGAACCGTGGCTAAGTCCTCCGCATTCATTTCGATGTCGAGGCCACGGCGCCCGCCGGAGAAAAAGATGGTGTCGAAGAGGACAGCCGTTTCATCAATTGCGGTGGGAAGAACGTGCTTTTGGCCTAGCGGAGAGATTCCGCCTGGAATATAGCCGGAGGATTTCGAGGCATCTTGTGGATCGGCCATCGTCGCCTTCGCCGCACCGAATGCCGCGGCCGCCTTCTTTAGGCTGAGCTTGTGTGAGACTGGCAGCACGCACACCGCTAATTCCCGCTTGGCGCCTTTGCCCGCGGTGAGATCGACCACCAGAGTCTTGAATATGCGATCAGCATCGATGCCTAGTTCCGCTGCGGCAGTGTCGCCGAAATGATCCGTACCGCCCTCGAAGATTGCCACCTCATGTGGGATGCCCGCTTCTTCCAAGATCTTTAAAGCTGGGGTAGCGGCATGCGGAGTTTTCTTGGACTTGGACATAAGCCGCATTTTAGTAGCCGCGTCATGCCAACCCATTAGGATGGGATACGTGGCTACAAAAACTACTAGCGCTAAGGACAGTCAGCGCCTCTTTGAGGAGCAAGCACTGCCTTTACTCGACCAACTCTACGGTGGAGCCATGCGTCTTACGCGCAACCCGCAGGACGCCGAAGACTTGATTCAAGAGACCTATCTGAAGGCTTATAAGAATTTCGGCTCCTTCAAGCAAGGCACCAACCTCAAAGCCTGGCTCTACCGAATCATGACCAATACCTACATCAACTCCTATCGCAAGGCGAAGCGCCGCCCGGCGGAATCTTCAGCAGATGATCTGAGCGATTTTCAGCTCTATACAACTGCCGGTCATGATTCGACCGGCCTGGAATCGGCCGAAGTCGAAGCATTGAAGTTGATGCCGGATTCCGCGATCTCCGAGGCAATGAATGATTTGCCGGAGGATTATCGCATGGTTGTCTATTACGCCGACGTCGTAGGCCTGGCGTACAAAGAAATCGCAGAAATTATGGACACTCCACTTGGCACGGTCATGAGCCGGCTACACCGTGGAAGAAAACTCCTTCGTGGCGCGTTGAAAGACGTGGCTAGAGAAGAAGGCATCGGTCTCAACCACCCAGACATGGAGGAGAAGTAATGAGCAACGCGACAGGGAACAATTGCGGCGCATGTAATTCTCCTGAGGTCCAGGCACTGTTTTGCGAGCTTTTGGATGAGCGCACAAGCTATGCGCGTGCGCTAGAAATCCGCGAGCATATTGCACAGTGCGACGAATGCCAAGCACGGCTTGAAAGCGAAGAAGTGGTTCGTGCGCTCGTTCGCAAGTGTTGTTCTGGCACCAAAGCGCCACAGTCGCTGCGTCAGCGCATCACCATCGAAATAACTCATACCGAGGTTCGCTGGAACTAAAATCCAGAGGTAGATAATCCAAAGGTCGATTCAGCAGCTTATTTTAGATACAGCAAAAGGCTCGCCTTCCTTCAATGAAGGGAGAGCGAGCCTTTGTCGTGCTGCTTATTTATGCGCTAGGACGCTTGCCGTGATTTGCACTCTTCTTACGGCGATCCTTGCGCTTACGACCACGCTTAGACATGGGCGGCCTCCTTGCTAATAGGTGAGCGGATAAATTACTTACCCACTGACTTTAGTGGCTGGATCAGCCGGTGGGGAAATCGGGTTAGGCTAGCAGAGAATTGGGGGAGTGAATTTTAAACGGTAACGCGTGCGCGGCCGCGGCCGCGGTTGCGGCGGCGCTTGAGAGCGCGGCGCTCTTCCTCAGACATACCGCCCCAGACTCCGGCATCCTGGCCGGACTCCAGTGCCCACTTCAGGCAAGCGGAGGAAACTGGGCAGCGGTTGCAAACTAGCTTGGCCTTTGCTATCTGGGTAAGTGCAGGGCCGGAGTTACCTACTGGGAAGAACAGCTCTGGGTCTTCGTCGCGGCAAACAGCTTCGTGGCGCCAGTCCATGATTGAAATCTCCTAACAAAATTTAGACAGCATGACAGGTCTCTGTGGCCCACAAATGCGGACTACAGCAATTAACGGGGGTGGGAGTGAACCGGTCTGCGCTCAGTGGGGCCCTGTCTCGAGTTAGGGCCAGCGTCGGCGCCGCCATGATTCACTTTGTGTTCACTTGGATGTTTTTCCAAGTTTTGGACTGCTTAAACAGCCCGTTGTTTTTGCTACTTGAGAATCATGACATGTTTACCTCCATCTCGCTAGGGGTAGGGGGCAAATTGTGGCAAAGCTCACTGAATTTCATGCAAGTGAAAGGCGAAAAATGGCGCCGTTCTTCCTGCAAGAAAGCTGGCAATAACTTGTTTACCTGTCACTTTGGGTTCTCTTAGGTGAGTGCGGTGACTTGGATTCCGTCAAATCTACTCCTGGACAGATGCCCCCGATGCGCATCCGCGTCGAAAGTTCAGGACACGTTCTTAGCAGTACTTGTTCCCACGCGTTATCAAATCAGCGCGTCGTAACGGTATGACAATGCGTCTCATGCTCGATGCGGGTGAGTAGACTGTGGCGCGTGACTGAGAAGAATTCGAAGAAGAACACTGCCAAAAAGTTTGAAAAAAGCGCCGCGGCGAATTCGGGCGCGCCGCGCTCGGTGCTGATTGCTGCGGGCATTGCCATCGTGCAGTCCGTGGCTGTTATTGCCTTCGGACTCTTCCTCATTATCCGTGAATTGAAGGGTGCTGAGAACGCTTCGATGGTCTCTGAGGCAGGCGCTTCCAACTTCGTTGGTTTCGGCACCGCTGTCTTCATCTTCATCGTGTTCGGCTTTGTGATTATCGGTGCCCTTGCCTTTGTAAAGGGGAAGCGCTGGGGCAGGGGAGCAGTGGTCCTCGTCGAGATCATCCTTGCCGCGAGCTCTTTCCAGATGTATAGCGGCGGCGCTGCGGTGCTGGGTGCTATTACTCTTGCCAGCGCTCTTGCCGCGCTGTACTTCGTGATGGTCGTGCCGGACTCCGCGAAGTGGGCCGAGGCCAACTTTCGTGGTTAGCTAGGGCCGCTGGCAGCGGCGATTGTGCGGGCAGCGCTTTAAAGCGCGCTAAGGCCTACTGCGGTGTCGCTGCGTTGCTCCACGATGGTGGTGCCAGACTGCGTGAGGAAGACGGGGCCCTCGTAGTCGCCGCGGTCGACGGGGATGCTGCGTTCGGTTTCACCGGTGCTCCAGTTGACCACTGCGATTCCCTCATCGGTTGGCATAAGCAGGCGATCTCCTACTGCCACGCCGGTTCCGATTGCGTCTTCAAGGACGTGGTCCACCTTGAGCGTAGTCGGAGTAAACAAATAGAGGCGCTGGCCATCAAACCAAGACATGTGGTGGGGAAGATCCGCTGTAGCCGGTGCGAAGGGCGTCGAAGAGTTATTAACCTCTGGGGATGACGCAACCGGTTGCGAGGAAGTCTTTTCGCCGGTTTCAGAATAGGAATCGATGCGCGGGGTCTCGCCGGGCTGATAGACCGCCGCGGCCTTTTGGCCCACTGCAATTAGCCTCGAGCCTTGATTATCCATGGTGACATCGGCGGAAATCTCCGGCTTACGCGAATCCTCCGGGGTGGCGCCCATCAGGCGCAGCGACGTAACGTTTGGATTCTCTGGGCAGGACTCAGTAACGGCGAGGTTTTCAGTGCGCGTTAGAGCCGAGGTGATGGAACACTCCTCGTGTTCCTGCATATCCGGCTCTTGCTTGGCCTTAACATCGCCGTATTCGATGGTGCGCACCATGTCCGAGCGCCAAATGTCTACGCGTTCAGTAGAAACGGTGCCAACTCGGTCATTGGAGGCAATGGCCACGACATCTTCGGAATTGATAGCGCTGCGCGTATCCGAGTACTGTCCCGTCGCCGCATCAATGGCCACGGTATCGCCACAGCCCACGCCGGTGCGGTAGGTGGCAACTACCTTGCCCCAAGCAGTGCCCAGGGAACACAAGTCTAAACCCGCACGCGTGTAGTGCCATACCGGATTGCCATTCGGGTCAGAGGCGGTAATTGTTTCGCCCTCGTGCGTGATGGTCAGCCCCTTTGCAGAAAGCGCGCGGTATTGGCCCGGCACGGGCGTATTGGGCAAGCGGAAGGATTCGGCAAGCTTGACCGGGGGTTCGGCGAGCACCTCGACGTCGTCAGGCATGGCATGGCTTGCCGGAACCAGCTCAGAGTCGCGGATATCGGCGCTAAAGTAGGCTCCTCCTACAGCGATCGCACACACCGCAGCGATGGCGCCGGTCAACTTCCAGTCAGTCGCGCTCGCGCGAAGGATTGGGGTCTTGCTCATCGACGGCGGCTCCTGGAACGGCGGGTACGGGTGGAATTGCGTGGCGAAGGCTTTTTGCGCAGACGGGTTGTGCCGATTACCTTAGTCGCGGGGCCGACGGACTCGGCAATGCCCTCTTCAAAACCGAGGGCCTCGGCAAGCTCGGGGGAGGTGCTAAACCACTGCGGCGGTTCTGCTTCGTTGAGGTCGAGTTCGTCGTTGATAAGGCGCCATTTACCCAGCTCGTCGTAGCCCACCAAGGTGATTGCGGTGCCGGTATGGCCTGCGCGGCCCGTGCGGCCAATGCGGTGGACAAAGGTCATTGGGTCATCTGGAACCTGATAGTTGATGACGTGGGTGACATCGTCGACGTCGATACCGCGTGCGGCAACGTCGGTGGCGACGAGGACTTCCACCTTGCCCTCGCGGAATGCGTTGAGGGACTTTTCACGCGCTGCTTGGCCCAAGTCACCGTGCACTGCGCCGACTCGGAACCCGCGCTGGGCTAGTTCGTCTGCAACTTCCGCTGCAGAGCGCTTGGTACGGGCGAAGATGATGGTCTTGCCGCGGCCTTCCGCCTGCAGCGCGCGGGAGACAATCGCCAACTTGTCCATGCGGTGAGCCTGGAAGGTCACCTTGCGGGTAGAAGCATGGGTTTGGTTCTCGTCGCCGGATTCGGCGCGGATATGGATAGGCCGCGACATGAAAGTACGTGCCAAGGTCAAAATGGGGCCAGGCATGGTGGCAGAAAACAGCATGGTTTGGTGCGCATTGCCGTGGAGAGCTTCCAGAATCTTTTCAATATCTGGCAAGAATCCCAGATCAAGCATCTCGTCGGCCTCGTCGAGCACGAGGATTGCCACGTGCTCGAGGCTCAAGTGGCCTTGCTGAACCAGATCCAAAAGGCGGCCCGGGGTACCTACGACAACATCGACGCCCTTGTTGAGCATCTTGATCTGCTCTTCATAAGGGCGCCCGCCGTACAAAGTGGCAAGGCGGACTGGGAGATTGCGAGCAGCAGCCGAAAGATCTTCGCCGACTTGGACCGCAAGCTCGCGAGTAGGAACCACGATGAGGGCGCGAGGGGTGCCGTCTAGTTCTTTAATATCGGCGTCGTCAAACACGCGATCTAGAACTGGAATGCCGAAGCCGAGCGTCTTTCCCATGCCAGTGCGGGCTTGGCCGATGAGGTCTTGTCCGCCGAGCGCGATCGGAAGAGTCAGTTCCTGAATGGCGAACGTGCGCTCAATTCCGCGGCTGGCCAGGGCATCTACGATCTCTGCTGCGACGCCGAGGGACGCAAAGGTAGGTGATTGCGAGGGCTCAGACTGTTGAAATGACACAACTTGATAGTAGCCGGTACGGCTATAGTGGGGCCATTGAGGCTTTAAATTAAACTTTTAAGGAGGAGACCTTTTCATGGATATCAAGATTGGTTTCGCAGACACCGCCCGTGAGCTTGTCATTCACGCAGAGGGCACCCAGGAAGAGCTGGTAGCCAAGGTCAATTCCGCATTGGCAGATAACGCTACCTTGGAGCTGGAAGATACCAAGGGCCGCAAGTACATCGTCCGCACTGACCGTGTGGTCTATGCAGAAATCGGCGTCGCTAAGACCCATGCCGTCGGTTTTGCAGGCGCTTAAGCCCATGAGGTTTGCGCCCAAGCGAGGAATTGCCCTCAAAAAGGGCGCAACGGGTAATCTATTTCCTCATGAAAAGCCCTGTGGATAGTTCGCAACGCGCCCCACGTCACCCGCACCGCAAGCCTGGCCAAGATCCGTGGATCGTCAGGTTTGCACAGGCTTATGGTTGGTGGCGCGTTGTTGCGATCCCAGTGATGGTGGTGCTGACCGTGTGGGTGCTTGTCGACGTCGCACGTCCCGTGCAAGAAGTACAAGAAGAAAAGGCCACCGTAGCTTCTGGCAGAGAAGCGGCGGCTACCACCGAAGAAGACCGAGTAGGCCCCGATCCCGCCAAGGCCAGCCGCATTGCTGTGGCGAAGGACGGGCTACCCGTCGGCGGTGATTTCTCGGAAAAGGGCGACGATACTTACCGCGATGCGGGTACTGCCGGCGCGCATGCGGGTAAGGGCGGCAAGAAGAAGGTTCGTTACTCGGTAGAGATTGAAAACGGCGTCGACACGACCCCGTACGGAGGCGACTCCGCCTTTGCTGCCATGGTCGATGCAACGCTGGGGGATCCACGCGGTTGGACGGCTACCGGTGACTTCGAATTCGCCCACGTAAAGGCCGATGAAAATCCGGATACGCGTATTCGCTTGACCTCCCTGGAAACCACCGCTGAGCTCTGCGGCGCGCAGCTGGAAACGGAGACTTCCTGCCACACCGGAATCACTGGTGAGTCCACGGTCAATCTCAACGAGTCCCGCTGGGTGCGCGGGGCGCTGCCATTCGAAGGTGACTTGGGCAATTACCGCCAGTACCTCATCAACCACGAGTTTGGCCATGCCATTGGCTATGCCTCCCACCAGGCGTGTGGCGGCAAGGGGAAGCTTGCGCCGGTCATGATGCAGCAGACGCTTAGCTTGAACAACGCTGAGCTCTATGAAAAAGACTCCAAAGAAGTCTATCCCAACGAGGATGTAACCTGCGAGCCGAATCCATGGCCGTATCCAAACCCGCGGGTTAAAGATCCGCATAAGCCGGAATAGGAGAACTAAATGTTGCTTCCTCCAGAGCACGTGCTGAATGCATTTCACGCTGGCGCCAATCTCCGCAAGGTCCAAAGTGAGGTTCTGGGGCCGGAGTGGGATCACGGCATCAAGGTAGGTGACGTTGTCTTCGCCCGCGCCAACGAGCTTTCCGGATGGTCCGCCAAGGTCCGTGAGAAGCTCGCCGTAGAAGGCGCGCGCGTGGTGCGGCCGGTCCTTAGCACGGATGCCCGTTTTACAGCTGCGGGCTGGAAGGCCAATCAGTATGTTCCAGGGCAGCTGCGTGGGCGCATCGATGAAACCGCACAGATGGCCTTGCGCTTGGACGCGGCGCTTTCTACATTTCCTATGCCGAATGTTGGCCAGCGTGACGACGTTTTCGCTCGCGCCGAGCGTGCCGCTTGGGCGGAGACAGGGGAGGCCTATTCGGCGGAGCTAACTGATAGCCTCCCCGTGGGCATCGCGCACGTGGACGTGTTGGGCACGACCGTTTACTCTGGGGCGAATCCGCCGGCGCTTGTCGACGTCGTCCCTTCCGCTGCCCCCCGCCCACTGGGCTGGAGCGCGGCACTCGTTATTGTCGACGGCCTGGTAGCCGAGTCTGTGGATGATGGAATTTGTTCGCGCTTTGGACACGTGCCAGGTATGCCGCAGTTGTTGTTGCGTGCCTCAGCTTATCGCCGCTACGTCAATAACTTGCATCCCGCTTCGAAGTCAACCACGCGTTCGAATATTGAAAGGGTCGAAGCTCTGCTGGTGTCCAGGGCATCTGAAATACTAAACGGGTGAGTTACGATCCCCGTTCTACTGCCCGTGTAGGCGTCGTTCTGCCGCCTTCCCCTCAAGTGCGCCTCGTGCCGCGCCATGCCAATTACAGCACGCGCACTTGGGATTTTCCGCTGCCGCAAAAAGGTACCTGGCGCGTTTTAGGCTCGGCCGGTGCCGGCGTTTCCAGCCTGCTGATTGATGTGGTTTTGGAAAAGCTGCGCAGCGGCGCTGATCCTTCGGGCATTCTGGTTGTTTCCACCTCCAAGGAATCTGGCGCCATCCTGCGCCGTGAATTGGCAGAACACCTTGAGGATTACGCGGCGCAGGCCTCCATGGTGCGCTCCGTGCACTCGCTGGCCTTTGCGCTGTTGCGTAAGGCAGCGGACGAGGAGATCCGCCTTATCACCGGCGCGGAGCAGGACGCCGTCATCCGTGAACTACTCGAGGGCCAAGCCGAAGAACATCGAGGCAGCTGGCCGGCGGAGGTACGGCCGGCACTGACCTTCGTGGGTTTCGCGCGCCAATTGCGCGACCTTCTCTTGCGCGCTATCGAGCGCGGCCAAGGTCCCGATGAGCTTATGGAGTTGGGGAAGAAGTATGACCGGCCGATGTGGACTGCGGCGGGTGAATTCCTGCTGGAATATGAGCGCACCCAACAGCTAGCCGGCCTGCACTCTTATTCGGCGGCGGAGTTAGTCAACGAGGTACTGCTGCGCTCTAGCGCTACCGAAAACCACCCGTGGCACACCATCATCGTCGACGATGCCCAACTGCTTGATCCAACCTCCGGATTGCTTGTGGAAAAGCTCTCGCGTGGGGCGGAACTGACCGTAGTAGCAGGTGACCCTGACCAAGCGGTCTTTGCTTTCCGCGGTGCCAATTCGGAGTTCTTGACTTCTTTTCCCGCAGAGCATGAGCTGGTGCTGGATGAACCGCAGCGTCGTCCAGCGCCTGCCTGCATCAGCATCGTGGACTCGCGCTCGACCTTGCGTGATGTGGTGGCCGATGCGGTGCGCCGCCGGCACTTGGAAGACGGCGTCGACTGGCGCGATATCGCCGTCATCGTCCGCTCTAGCGGAGATATCGGCCAGATTCGCCGCACGCTGCTAGCCGCAGGTGTGCCGGTTCATATCAACCCCACGGACGTAATCTTGGCCGAGCAAAGGCTGGTCAAGTCGGTACTTTTGGCATTACGGGCGCTCGAACATGAACTCAGCAATGCGGAACTCGAAGACCTAGTTACCGGGCCTGTGGGCGGAGCGGATCCTGTAACCTTGCGCCGCCTGATTCGTGGCCTGCGGCGGTGGGCGCCACAAGCGCGCGGCATTGATTCGCTGCGTGGGCTTTTGGAAGGGCAGTTGCCGGATTTCGCGGGGGTTTTGACCGAGCGCGAAGAAACCATCTTGGAGCGCATCCGCGCGATTGTGCAGGCAGGCCGCGCTGCCATTGATGCGCAAGCCTCTATCGAGGAAATCCTGTGGGAGGTCTGGAATGCCACTGGGCTCGATGCTCGTTTGCAGGCGGCTGCGTTGCGCGGTGGTGCAACCGGCTCGCAGGCAGACCGCGACCTGGATGCCATGATGGCGCTTTTTGATGCTGCAGGTGACTACTCTGAGCGCCGTCCCGGAGCTTCGCTCGATTCCTTCCTGCGGCACATCGAAGAACAAGAATTGCCCACCGGCGTGCGTGACCGCCGCAGCGCCATCCCGCAGGCGGTAGAGGTGATTACTGCGCACGGTGCGGTGGGCCGGGAATGGGACACCGTGGTCATCGCTGGCGCTCAGGAAGGTGCTTGGCCTTCCCTCGGTGAGACGGGATCGATCTTTGAGCAGGAAGCGCTAATTGATCTGCTGGATCGGTCGATTACCCCGGGCACGCCGGTAAGCCATGTGGCAAGCCGCTTGAGGGAGGAACGCCGCTTGTTCCACGTGGCCACGACCCGCCATCGTGCGCGTTTGTTGCTCGCCGCGGTCGATGCGCCCGATGCTGACGTGCCCGAAGAGCCGTCGCGCTTTATTAGTGAGTTTGCGCGGCAGGGCAGTGTGGACGTGCCCGGTGCAGTCGAACGCCGGGAAGCAAATAAGCGCCTGCGCGCGGTGCGTTTGCCGCAAGAGTTGGGCCTGCAAGTGGCCGAACCCGAACCGGTATCAGCGCGCGGTGAGCGGGAAATTGACCCGCTCGAGGTAGCGGTGCTTTCGGTGCCTTCTTTCGTAGCCCAATTGCGTCGTGTGGTCATGGATCCTGAAAGCGGGGAGGCCGAGCGCAGTCAGGCGGCACGTCAGCTCGCACGGCTTGCCAAGGCCGGAGTGCCCGGAGCCCATCCTGAGCAATGGTGGGCTGCACGCTCGGTGGCGGTAGCGGAAGAAACGGAAGACTCTGGCACGCCCACTGGCCGTGTCTCGCCATCCCGCGTGGAGGCGCTGTTGCGTTGTCCGCTCAATGCAGTACTTGGAAACTTGAGCGAGGAAGAAGAGACGCCGCTGGCGTTGCTGCGCGGCACCATGGCGCATGCATATCTTGAGGCGCTGGGCCGCGGCGTGGATCCAGAACTTGGCAAAAAGATGGTCAAGGATGCTTTTGGCCTCATCCTTAATGCGCCCAGCTGGAAGCGAGACTCCGAGCTCGCGGACTTTGAGCGCCTGCTTGAGCGCACGCATCAGTGGGCCCTGGACACTGCTTCTACCTTTGAGCTGGTTGGCGTGGAGGTTCCGGTCTCCGTGGAGGTCATGCCGGGAATTAAGGTGGCAGGTTATATGGACCGCCTGGTTAAAGCAGGCGAAGACTACATGGTGGTTGACCTCAAGACGGGCAGCAGCGCGCCGTCTCGTGAGGAAGCCAAAGACAATGCGCAGCTAAAGACCTATCAGCTGGCTTTGGCGCATGGTCAGCTGTGCGACGCTAACGAAGACAAGGCACACGGTCCTGTAATCCGCACGGGTGAGGGTATGGCTCGAGGTGGTGGCGTGCTGGTTTATCCAGGCACTGATCAAAAGTCCATCACCAGCCGCGACCAAGCTGCTGTGCTGCCGGAAGAACTAGAAGAATTCGCTGGGAAGCTGCCCGCGCTGGTAGCTGAACTTTCCAGTCAGCACTTGACCGCCCGGGAAAATGAGTCCTGTGGGCGCTGCGCAATCCGGTCCATTTGTCCCATCCAAGCAGAAGGAAAGCAGGTTTCTGATGAGCTCGCAGACTAAACTTTTAAGCCCCCAGCAACTTGCTGCTGCTCTGGATAAGCCTTTCCCGCCGACGGATGAACAGAGCAAGGTCATCGAGGGCCCGCTCGGTCCGAAGCTGGTCGTCGCCGGCGCGGGAGCTGGCAAGACGGAAACCATGGCCTCGCGTGTGGTCTACCTCGTGGCCAATGGCATGGTGCGCCCAGAAAACGTCTTGGGTCTAACTTTTACCCGCAAGGCAGCTCAGCAGCTTGAGCAGCGCATCCGCAAGCAATTGATGAAGCTGCGAGATTCCCGCATCGTCGCGCCGGATTCTGCAGCGGCGGAAGCGCTGGAAAACATTGCGCCGAAGGTCGCCACGTATGACTCTTACGCGGGTGATTTGGTACGGGAATATGGTCTGCTCATGCCGGTTGAGCCAAGCGCGCGGATTATTACAGACGCAGAACGCTTCGCCATCGCGCACGATGTCGTGCTCAATTACGGCGGCAAGTTATCTGCGTCCCAGTCGGTGGCCACGGTTACTGAGACCCTGCTCAAGCTTGCACAATCCATCGATAACGCGTTGATGGATCCGGCCGATATCCGGGAGCATGCCCGGATCTTCACTGCCACCGCTTATGACCTAGAGAAGACCCGTAAAAACGGCCCGGAATTCAACAAGGATGTGCAACGGTACCTAGACCGCCAGCAGCTGCGTGTGGAGTATCTTCCACTCGTTGAGGCCCTGAAGGAAGAACAAGCGGCCCGTGGCGTCATCACCTTTGGCGAGCAAATGGCAATCGCCGCCAAGCTGGCCCAGAGCCATCCCGCAGTAGGCGAGCAGCAAAGCCAGCGTTTCAACGTGGTGATGCTCGATGAGTACCAGGACACCTCCCATGCACAGCGCGTGCTTCTTCGTTCCCTGTTCGGCGGCGTGCGCCCAGGCGTATCCGTAACGGCCGTGGGCGATCCAATGCAATCTATCTACGGTTGGCGTGGCGCCACGGCAGAAAATCTTGCGGCCTTCGTAGAGGATTTCCCCCAGGAAGATGGTTCACCTGCACCGAAGGACCAGCTGACCACATCCTGGCGCAACCCACAGCGGGCTTTGGAACTGGCAAACGACGTCGCGGCCAAGCTCTTTTCCGAGTCCGCTGGCCCACGGCCTGTTGATGAGCTGCAGCCGCGCGATGGCGCGCCGGAAGGCGATATCGAGCTGGGGTATTTTGCCTCTGAGCGCGAGGAGCATGAACACATCGCCCAGCATCTCAAGAGCCTTTATGAGCGATACGAGGACCCAAACGATTTCAGCGCGGCGGTGCTTGTACGAACGAATAAGCAATCACCCCTTATCGCACAAGCCTTAGATGACGCAGGCGTGCCGAATGAAATCGTCGGCCTAGGCGGCTTGCTCTGGCAGCCGGAGATTCAAGATCTCATTGCCGTTGCCACCATCCTCGTCCGCCCGCAGGACACCAACGCCGCACTGCGCGTGCTCACCGGGCCCATGTGCGGGCTGGGCGTAAAGGATCTGCAGCAGCTGTTGGCACGTCAACGCAACCTTGCTGGCGGCGATGCAGCGGCATCAGGACGGTTGCGTTGGGAGGGCGGCGACCCAGTCGAGCATCTCGCCGCCCAACTAGCGGAGCTGACTGAAGAAGGCACTGGACAAATTTTGGGCCTGGCCGATGCTTTGGCAGACCTTGGCGAGCGTGAACGCTATAGCGCGCCGGGACTGGTGCGCATGGAGGAGCTTTCTTCGAAACTGCGCCACCTGCGTACCTACTCGCTGTCTAAGTCTTTATCGGATCTCTTCGCCGACATCGAAGCGATATTTAATATCCGCACCGAGGTCCTAGCCAGCGGCACGCTGGGCGGCACCACGCACCTGGACGCTTTTGCCGACGTCGTCGCTGATTTCCACGGCGATTCCCTTTCCGCATTGCTGGACTATCTCTCGATGGCACGCGAACGCGAAGACGGCCTTACTCCCGGCGAAGTTCCCGCTGTAGCCGGGCGCGTGCAAATCATGACCGTGCACAAATCCAAAGGCCTGGAGTGGAAGCACGTCTGTGTGCTCCACGCTGACTCCACGAGCTACAAGGGCCAAGCCGAAACCTTCCTCACCTTCGTGGAGAAGGTCCCCGGTGACGAAGACGTCATCGAGCTGGACCCTGATGCCACAAAGCGTTCGGAATTCGGCAAGGCATGTGAGGCCTATAAGGAAAGCGTGCGCCAGAACCAGCGCGAGGAAAGCGCGCGCCTTTTCTACGTTGCGATGACCCGCACCGAGTCCACGCTGACCATCACGGGTTCTGGAACCAACAAGGTCCAAAATAAGTCGAAGAAGGGGCCCTACGAATACCTAGAACTGCTGCGCGCAAAGCATCCTGACTTGGTCCAGCATTGGGACGTGCCCGCTAGCCCCGAGGAGGCTGCCGCGCACGAGGTAACGCTCGAGGGCACTTTCCCAGCGCTGGAAGCTAGCCCGCATGCTGTGCAGGCAGCGGAGACTGTGCTGGAGGCCATGGACAAACTTCCGGAGTTGCGCGCAGGAGAAACCTTTGAGCTTTGGGAACAAGAAGCCGGTGCTTTGATCGAGGAATACGCGGCATTGCAAGCACCCGTCGTGGACGTAGAGCTTCCCACCGAGCTGACGGCTTCCGACATGGTCTCGCTCAGTTCAGACCCCATTCAGTTTGCGCGGCGCCAACGACGTCCCATTCCTTTTAAGCCGAATGCATACGCCAAACGCGGTACCGCTTTCCACGCTTGGCTGGAAGATAGGTTTGGTTCGCCGGCTCTGTTGTCGGAGGATGAACTGCCCGGCTCCGATGAACAGCCTGAGCAGGACTTGGAAGCATTGAAGGAGGCGTTCCTTTCCAGCGAATGGGCGCAGCGCACCCCGGAATATGTTGAGGCGCCTTTTGAAATCACCATCGGTGATTCGGTAGTACGCGGACGCATGGACGCAGTCTTCCGCGAAGCAGACGGCACCTGGTTTATCGTGGACTGGAAAACTGGCCGCCCGCCTAAAGGCGCGGATATGCGCGCGGCAGAGATCCAGCTTGCGGTCTATGCTGAGGCATGGCGGCGCGTGCATAGCACCGAAGACGTACGCGCGGCATTCTTCTATGTCCATGACGGCTATCTCTTTGAACCGCGGGATTTGCCCACCGGAAAGCGGCTGGTGGAGCTTCTTGAATCGTCAGTTTCTGCCTCTGCGGGTTAAGGTATTTAGCCGGTTCGTAAAACGCGGGTCCCATTTTGGCTATGCTCGCGTTAACGCGTGCCGCTAAAGCCACAAAAATCAAAGTTAGAGGAAGACCAAAGTCCAGTGCCGAAACAACGTGCGCAACGCATAAGCCGTCGCTTTAAGGCGCGCTTCATGCCGCAGATTGAGCTGACGTCGCAGCCTGATCACGCGCTCATTGATGTGATCACGGTCCCGCGTGCTGACAATGACAGCCCGTGGAAGCAGCTGGGCAGCCGCGTCCTGTGGGCATTCGCGCTGCTTGTCTTCGTCACCGTCGTGGTCTACTTCGATGGTGATGGCTACAGCGAGAACCTGTCGTTTCTCGATGCTTCCTACTACGCCGCAGTCTCTCTCACCACAGTGGGCTATGGCGATATCGTCCCGGTGACCCCGCAAGCCCGCTTCGTCAACCTGCTCATCGTTACGCCAGCCCGCCTGATCTTCCTTGTTTTGTTGGTCGGCGCGACGCTGTCAGTGCTGACAGATAAAGCACGTCGTACATTCGAAATCCAGAATTGGAGAAAGCAATTGCGCAACCACACTGTTGTTATTGGTTACGGCACCAAGGGCGCGGGCGCCGTCGCTGCTTTGCTGGCTGACGACGTCCCGGCCTCCCAGATCGTGGTCATCGACACCAACCGTGCCTCGCTCGCGAACGCTGAACACCACGGCCTGGTCACCATCTTTGGTTCCGGTACTAAGCAGGACGTCCTGCGCATCGCGGGCGTCGAGAATGCGGCGTCTGTTGTCGTGACTCCGTCCACGGACGATACCGCCGTTCTGTGTACTCTCTCGGTGCGCGAGCTGAACCCGAAGGCAAAGATTGTTGCTTCGGTGCGTGAGTCTGAGAACCGCCACCTGCTGCGCCAATCGGGTGCCGATTCCGTAGTTACCTCCGCGGAGACTGCTGGACGCCTGCTGGGCCTTGCCACCGTAACGCCGACGGTAGTGGAAATGATGGAGGATCTCCTCTCCCCAAACGAGGGCTTTTCCGTCTCCGAACGTGCGGTCCGCGAGTTCGAGGTGGGCTCCAACCCACGTCACCTCGCAGACATCGTGCTGGCAGTGCTGCGTAACAACGAGCTGCACCGCGTGGATACCGCGGATGCTTACTCCCTCAAGCCCGGCGATCGCCTTCTTTACATCAAGCACGAGATGGAGCAGGCAACTGAAGAAGAGGACGAAGAAGACTAGTGTTTCTTCCTGTCACCGAGAGCAACCGAGTGCCGGTCGATGACACGGGTGCGCCGGTCTTGGTCGCGGAGCCCAGCGGCCCCATCCTCGTTGAGGTAGGGGCCGTTCAGGCGTTTTCTATCCCCGATCAATCCGCTACGAAGCTGGGAACGCTCCGTGACGCTGCCTTCTTCGCAGAAAACCCTGACATCCTCAAGGCCATCCATTTAGTTCGCAATCGCCGGGAGACGCGTTTTGATGCGCGTACGGGTGATGAACTGTACTTCCCAGAACCGGGCGTCGTCGGGCGCTCGCTCCAAGACCCACGCCGCATGGTCTTTCCGCGGATCAACCCCGCAGTCATCGGCATTATCTACTTGGCAGGCACGGATAAGATCCTTCTGGCTCGCAACCGCGTGCGCAATAGCTTTTTCTCGCTCATCGCGGGCTACGTCGAACCGGGGGAGAGCCTGGAAGAAGCTTTCGCGCGGGAAGCGTTGGAGGAGACCGGCAGGCGCGTGCACGAAGTGCGCTATTGGGGCTCGCAGCCTTGGCCGCCTAGTGGCTCGTTGATGATGGGCTTTAGTGCGGTCACGGATGATGTCCAGGCTGTTTGCGATACTGATGGCGAGCTCGAAGAAATCCGCTGGGTTTCACGCGCTGAGCTGCCGGATTTAAACATTGCCCGCAAGGGCTCGATTGCACACACGATGATTATGGAGTGGTACCACGGTGAATAGGCCGGATTTGTCCCTATTGGACGAGGACCAGCTTGCAGCAGCCACCGCCCCGCGTGGGCCGGTGTGCATCCTGGCGGGCGCGGGCACCGGTAAGACCCGTACGGTTACTTATCGCATCGCCAACATGGTGGACCAAGGTTTCGCTAGCCCGCAGCGCATCCTGGCGGTTACCTTTACTACCCGTGCTGCGGGCGAGATGCGTGACCGCCTCAACCACATGGGAGTCGGCGGTGTCCAGGCGCTGACTTTCCACGCGGCGGCGCGGCGTCAGCTGCGCTATTTTTGGCCGCAGGTGGCAGGTGATTTGCCGTGGGAGCTCGTCGATAACAAGTTCTCCCTCGTTGCCCGTGCGGTGCGCTCGCTGAATCTCGATAATTCGAAGGACTCCATCAGGGATTATCTCAGCGAGATCGAGTGGGCTAAGTCCTCGCTGGTTGGGCCAGATTCCTATCCGGAGGTAATCGCCACGACAGACCGCGAAGCGCCTGCTGAACCTGCCAAGGTCGCGGAGGTATTCCGCCGCTATGAGCAGCTCAAGTCCACTCCGGACCGCATGTTCTTGGACTTTGATGACCTGCTCATGCACATCGCTGGCGCCATTGAGAATGTCCCTTCCGTGGCAGAGGTCTTCCGTGAGCAGTACCGCACCTTCGTGGTGGATGAGTACCAGGACGTTACCCCGCTGCAGCAGCGGGTTCTAGATGCGTGGCTGGGGGAGCGCGATGACCTCACTGTGGTCGGCGATGCTAACCAGACGATTTACTCCTTCAACGGTGCCTCGCCGGACTATCTGCTGAACTTTTCGCGCACCTACCCCAACGCCACAATCGTGAAGCTGCAGCGTGACTACCGTTCCACCCCGCAGGTAACGGACTTGGCCAACCGCGTCATCGCGAAGGCATCTGGCCGCGCTGCCGGTACACGCTTGGAGCTGCAGGGTATGCGCGAGCCCGGCCCAGAGCCGACGTTCAAGGCTTTTGAATCCGAAGAGATCGAGGCAAAGGAAGTCGCGGGCCAAATCCTGACTCTGCTCAACAAGGGCGTTAAAGCCTCTGAGATCGCGGTGCTCTACCGCATCAACGCCCAGTCCGAGCAGTTTGAGCAGGCGCTTGCCGACGCCGGCATTGTCTACCAAGTCCGCGGTGGCGAGGGCTTCTTTCGCCGCCCGGAAATCCTGGAAGCAATCCGCGTGCTCATTGCGGCTACCCGCCGTGAAGACTTGCCAGCGGATCCCGTCGCCATCGCTCGCGCTGCTTTCGTTGAATTGGGGCTTACGCCTAGCGAGCCGCAGGGTGCCAAGGCACGTGAGCGTTGGCAGTCGCTGAATGCCCTCGTAGATCTCATCGAGCAAATTGTCCAAGACCATGAAGGCATTGATTTGAGCGGAGTGCTGGGAGAGCTGCATCGCCGTTCTGAAAATAAGCAGAACCCCACGATGGAAGGCGTCACGCTGGCGACCATCCACGCGGCCAAGGGCTTGGAGTGGGACGCCGTGTTCTTGGTGGGCCTGACGGAGAAGCTGCTACCTATCAACTACGCCATCAAGGCAGGTGACGAGCAGGTGGAAGAAGAACGCCGCCTGTTCTACGTCGGAATCACCCGCGCCCGCGAGCACCTCGCTTTGTCTTGGGCTTTGGCAAAAACCACTGGTTCTCGGGCCTCCCGTGAACGCACCCGCTTCCTTGACGGCTTGGTGCCGGGAATCGAAGAAAGCGCTGGTAGCGGTAGGCGCTATCGCGAGCGCAAGTGCCGGGTATGTGCAGCGCCGTTGAGCAGCCCGGCTGAAAAGGTCTTGGGACGCCACGAGTACTGCGATTACGAGGGCGACGAAGAAGTGTTCTCCGCTTTGCGCGCTTGGCGTGCGAACACCGCCCGCGATGCCAAAGTTCCGGCCTACGTCATCTTCTCCGATGCCACTCTGCAAGCAATCTCTGAGGCTCTCCCGGCTGACGAAGGCGAGCTGCTCGAAATCTCCGGCGTCGGCCCCTCCAAGCTTGAGCGCTATGGTGCGGAAGTTCTGCAGATCATCTCCACGCTGCGCAGCTGAGCAAGTATTCAGGGCAGCAAACTCAGACCTGCATTTTTAGTCAGATGCCGCAGGGAAGCGCCACGATGCTAGCGCTTAGCGCCGCTGGGACTTTTCAAAACAGTAGGGGCACTTCGGATGCTCGAGGACTAGGCGGTATTGGTTGTGGCCGTAAGGGTCTACTTCCAGTAACTCGCCTTGCATGACGCGGCTACTTTTTGCACCAGGTGGGCTGGGGCGGCCTGCAAGCCGTCTTAAAAAGATCATGGTTTGCATGGCAACTGCTTTGATAATGACCTCGTCGGCCTTAGCATCTGCCGTATCCAGCTGGGTGACGACGTTGTGCCACTGCTCATCGCCGTCGATTCGGTGCAGATGCGAGCACATGGGACACGGCCCGCGGCCGGCGGTTCGCAGAGGGCCAATTACACCACGGGCATCAAACATCGACACAGGTAAAAAGTCGCCCTTGCACTTGCGCAGTGTTTCAGCCAGTTCCACCGGCTTATCAAGGAAATCCACCGCTACCACCGGAAAATGCGGGCTGACAGCCTTGATATACGAGTAGGTATTTTCTTGTTCTAGCTGGTTACGCAGCACGAATCCATCCTGGCTGGCGGCTGCCCGTATGGCCTCGGCAAGCGGGCTTTTGCCCAGCACAACCACGCAGCTTCGCGCAGGCTCCGGCCACAAAATGTTGTAACAAATGAGATCCTCAATCAGCGAGCTCGCAGCGGTTTCCTCCATGCCGGCGCGGGTGAGGAGCCGCTGAATACTATCGCGCGTAATGGGCTGGTGGAGGCGAGACAGGGAAGCGATAATTTCGCTTTCCACCTCGACCACCCCCACGCGAGTGGAGTCCATGCCGAACTGAATGACGCCGGGCTCGCGCTCCAGAATGCTTACCCCCGGCGCCAACATGTAGGCAGTCGTTGATTGCTCTTGCGATGCAACTGGCATGCTTTTCCCCCTAAAGCCACGCTCGTTGCTCCCATTCCAGCACAAGTACAATGACCTGTCATGTCGAGTAATGAGAACTCAGGTGTCGCCGTGCGCGTTATCCGTTCTGCAAAGCGCAAGCGGACGGTGCAAGCACGGCTTGTCGACGGCGTCTTAGAAGTCCGGATTCCTTCCTGGATGTCGGCGAAAGAGGAGGCCAAAGCCGTGGCCGACATGCAGGCGAAGGTAGCGCGCAAGCACACCTCGACCCGGCGCTCTGATGCTGATCTGCACGAGCGCGCCGTCCAGCTCAACAAAAACTTCCTCGACGGGCGAGCGAGGATCGGCTCAATTCGTTGGGTGGGCAATCAAAACACACGGTGGGGAAGCTGTACTACCTCTACCGGCGATATTCGCATCACCGATCGCCTCAAGGACGTGCCGGAGTATGTCCTCGATTCTGTCGTCATCCATGAGCTGACTCATACCTTCATCCCCGGGCACGGGCCGGAATTTTGGCAGTGGGCTGACCGCGCGCCGAAAGCGGAGCGGGCCAAGGGATACTTAGAGGCCTACCAGCGCTTTGGCTGATAGGCCTCTAATGGCAACGGGGTAGATAGGCAGTGGCCCTAGGCGCTATTCCTTGTCTTCACCGGAGTTATTGGAATCGCCGTTTTCATCCTGCTCGCGCAGCATTTCTTCAAGCTTTGCGAATTCTTCCTCGAAACCGGAATCGGTGGCATCGTCGAGCAAGCTGTCGATGAAGGCGGCCGGGTTATCGAGGTGCTCTGCCGTAGGAAGGAAGTCTGGGTGGTCCCAAGCCTTGTCGCGCTTGTCAACGCCCACGGCGACCGTCGCACGACGCCACAGCTCGGCAGCAGCGTCGACCTTCGGCGCAGACAACTCGATGCCGACGACCTTGGAAATGGCCTTTTCTGCGGATCCGCCGGTGGCACGGCGATGCGCCCACGCCTCGTTCATGGTGGAGGTGGACGGGATGCGATCTCCCAGTGCATCGTTTACTACCTGATCAACCCAGCCCTCAACGAGCGCGAGCAAGGTTTCCAGGCGGGAGACAGCACCGGCATTGCGGGAGGTGATGCGCGGGGTCAGATCCATGCCCTGCAGCTTGCTCATCGCATCCTGGATGGCTTGTGGGTCACCAGATTCAAGGTTGAGCTCGCGGGTTGCTTCCTCGATGTGGGAAGTGTCGATGACAAGGCCAATTGCGTACTCCTCGACGGAGGAAACCAAGCGCTCAACCAGCCACGGAACGTGCTTGAACAGGCGCTGGCGGGCGGCCTCGCGGGCGCCAATATAGACCAGAATTTCTTGGCCCGGCACATTGAGATCGCGCGCGATCTTTTGGATGTTGTGTGGCAAAAGCGCGGTGCTACCGGCAGGGGAGACCGGAATACCAAAGTCGGAGCCGGTAAGTGCCTGGGTGGCAAGGTCACCAAGTGCGCGGCCCAACTGCATGCCAAAGTTCATGCCGGACATCTGATTCATCATGTTTGCCATCGGGCCCATCATCTCGCGGGCTTCTTCCGGCATTGACTCCAGCTGCGCATTGTTCATGTGCTCGGCAACTGGGGTAACCAAGCGCTTCCACATTGGCATCGTTGCTTCGAGCCACTCGCTGGAGTTCCACGCCTTGACGCTGCCGGAAGCGGTGGGCAATTCGGTGGCGTCGTCAAGCCAAAGCTCCGCTAGGCGTACGGCTTCTGCTACCGCATTACTATCGGCACTACTGATTTCCTTGTCGTTGGAAATCTGTTGCTGCGCGATGCGCTGGGCCATCTCATAGTTGACTGGGCCGGAGCCCTCAGGAGAGCTCATTGAGGAGCCCATGCCAGAAAGCATCTGGCCGAACTGATTAAGAAGGTCTCCTAGACCACCGCCCGCGGCGCTGCCACCGAAGCCGAAGGCGCCAAACGGGTTCTGGTCGCGGCGCGAGTTATCGTCGTCACCGTCATCATTGTTGGGAAAAGAAAAACCGAATCCGTTGCTCATGCGCTCCAATGTACCGGCTGGCGGTGGGCTGTTTCCATCGCTCGCGCAACGCTGTCAGCGAACAAGGATGAAAACGTTGTAGGCTAATTCCTCGTGAATTCACCAGAAAATCGACGCCTCCGCACGCTCGTTTGGGGCGCTATCCCGGTCATCGTGCTGGGTGGTGCCTTGAGCATCGATCGCATCCCTGGCACGGATATTGCTTTAACCGTGCCTTATGCGGCCGAGGGGCCTGGCCCAACCGTGGATACGCTCAGCGAGGTTGATGGCACTGAGGTCGTGGACGTGAAAGCGCCAAAGACCTATGAGACTTCCGGTCAGCTCAATATGACCACCGTGTCTGTGCGCACCAACATGACGCTGACGCAGGCCTTGGGTCGCTGGATCATGACTGATGACACTCTGGTACCAATCGATACCGTCATCCCGCAGGGGCAGACGGATGAAGAGGTAAACGAGTCGAACGAGCAGGCCTTCACACAGTCGGAGTCGGCTGCGACGGTCGCCGCGATGAATTATCTCGACGTGCCAGTGAAGATCGTGGTCGCGCAGGTTCTAGAGGATGCACCTGCCGCGGGGGTCGTGCGTGCAGATGACGTTATTACCTCCGTTGATGGTGAGAAGGTAACGCAGCCGGGGCAGGTGCAGGACATGGTCCGCGCGAAGAAGCCCGGCGATGAGGTTGAACTCGGCATCGAGCGCGGTGGCAAGAAACTGCAAGAAAAGGTCACGCTGGCGGCGCATCCACACGATGATTCGGTGGCGCTGATGGGCATTTCGATGACCTCGAAGCCCAAGGAAGATATCCAGGTCGATTACAACCTGCAGGACATCGGCGGGCCGTCCGCGGGCATGATGTTTACTCTCGCGGTAATCGACAAGCTTTCTGATGGCGAGCTCAACGGCGGCAAGTTCGTTGCCGGTACCGGCACCATCAGCGAAGACGGCACGGTGGGTCCCATCGGCGGAATCGTGCACAAGGTCGCCGCTTCGAAAGAAGCCGGCGCCGAGCTCTTCCTAGCACCCGCAGACAACTGCGCGGAGGCCACGAGCCGCGACACCGGCGACATGGTTGTTGCCAAGGTGGAGACCTTGGACGATGCCATTAAGGCGATGGATGACTTCGCCCACGGCAAGCAGGTTCAGACCTGCAATTAGATAAGACCGAGCTCTTTAAGACGCTCTTCGGGATCGTCTTGGTCGGTTGAGATCATCTGCTGCATTACGAGACCGTCCTTGTTGTCCACCACGGTCAAGATGGCGGTGTTGCCCAGCATGGACCAGCCGACGACGCGGTCGCCTTCATCCTTGACCACGCGGGAGCTGCGCAGCTCGGTGAGCACCTGAGTGGTTTGGGCGGCCTTGGACTTGTTCTTGAAGAACTGGAACTGGCCGATTTCCGAGCCGGAGCAGTTATAAGAATCTGCGACACCGTTGGGATCACAGCGGTCGAACTGCTGGAAGATCTCCACTGGAACGAGGGTTTCGAAGGTCTCGTAGGCTTCTTCTACCTGCTTGGAGAGCTTTCCGTTGCCCTTCTTTTCGCCCTTGGCAGCAGTCGCAGAAGCGGAGGCGGACTCGCTTGCGCCAGATTCTGTTTCCTCGGAGGTGGTGGCCTCGGCCGATGATTGCTCAGAAGAAGTGGTAGTAGCGGTGCTTTCCGACGTCTTCGGGGCCGGGCTCTCAGCCTTCTGGCTGGTAGCTACAGGAGCAGCCGGTGCGGGCTGGCTAGCCTCCTGGCCGTCCCCACATGCCGCGAGGGAGCAACTTGCAGCAAACAGTCCAGCTGCTACGCAGGCGGTGCGGGTGGACAAGGAATTTTGCACGAGGTACTCCTTCAAAGCTGTGAGTTCAAAAGACAGTATTGAGACTTCAGGTGTAGAGAAATTTGGGTCTAAGACACTTAGTGCCTCAGTTTAGTCGAGTTCATCGGGATCTTGTTCGAGCCCGTAGCGCAATGCGGCGATGACACCCGGCGCCACGTCTGGGCCGCCGCGCAGCTGGATATCGTCTTGTGCAAACGGGCCGGCTGCTTCCAGTTCTTCCTCGGTTGGGCGCACCTGCAGCAGGGTTAGTTCGACGCCTTCCTCACGCAGCACGCCGGAGAAAAGGCGTGCAGGACGCGGGCTAGAGTCTGCGCTCTGGCCAGCCTCAGCGGAGGTGTCGCGGAACTTAATCTCTTGGGCCAAGATGACGCCGGCGATCTCGTGTGGCCAGACCACGCGGGAGACATAATCGGCTAGCTGTTCGGAGCCGGGCTCGATGTTTTCAGGGATATTGTCCTGCACGATAAGGGTCAGCGGAGAAGCGTCTTCCTCGTTGAGCTCTGCCAGCTGGTCCGCGACCAAGGAAGTTGGCACCAAAGCGAAAAGGGTAGGGGGTGCCTCCCAGCCCTCAGCGTGGACAAATTCCACTGCTTCGCGCATGGCTTTGTTTAATGCTGGCTGAGAAAGCTCGGGGGAACTCATGAGACTCCTTATTCGTTAACTGTGTATTGCTTCCCTAAGCTGGAAGACTATACCGCTTATATTCGCACGATTTTGATTGGAGCTGGCGTTGGCCTCTGGTATCTCCCGACCCGCTGCCCCAATGAAGCGACCTCCCAGGGGCTTGTCCTGGACGGTCGCTATCATTGCCGCCTTACTGTTCATCGGCCCATTGTTAGTGGGCTTTTATACAGATTGGAAGTGGTTCGGCGCAATTGAATACCGTGGTGTCTTTACCACCACCTTGGTAGCGCGAATCGTGCTTTTTGTCATCTTCGCAGTTGTATCGGCAGGCGTGGTTTATGCCGCGGGCCGCGTTGCGTGGCGTGGCCGCCCCGAGAGCTTAGATTTTAATGATCTAAATTCGCCGGTTTACCAGTACCGTCGTTCCATCGAAAAGACCATGGGCGTGTTCCTAAAGGTTATCCCGCTGTTGGTCGGTGTGGTGGCAGGCCTGATGGGGCAGGCTTCATGGCGCCAGTTCATGCTCTTTTTAAACGGACAGGATTTCGGCGTTGATGATCCGCAGTTCCACAAGGACTTGGGCTTCTATGCCTTCCAGCTGCCGGTGTGGAACATCATCGTTTCGGCGTTTTCGATGCTGCTTCTGGTGTGTTTCTTGCTGGCGCTGTTTAGCCATTACATTTTGGGCGGCATTCGCATCGGCAACCGTGCCTCCGGTGTGCGCGGCTCCATTTCTCGCCCGGCCCGCGTGCAGCTAGCGGTAACCGGTGGCCTATGGATGCTGCTGCAGGTAGCAGGCTACTGGTTGGATCGTTATCAGCTTCTGTACAACCAACACTCGCTGTTTACCGGCGGCTCCTACACCGACATCAATGCTTACCTGCCGGCCAAGATCATCCTGATGGTCGTCGGCGTCGTCGTAGCAGTGGCGATCTTCGCTGCGGTGGTAATCAAGGATCTGCGCATCCCTGCACTGGCAGTGGTGCTGATGCTGCTTTCCTCCGTCATCATCGGTCAGGCTTGGCCGCTTTTGATGGAGCGCTTTTCCGTCAACCCGAACCGCCAGGCAAAGGAAGCGGAATACATCGCTCGCAATATTGAATCCACCCGCTATTCCTACGGGCTCACGGATGAGCAGGTTACCTATGAGGAGAACTGGGGAGCAGAGGAAGTAGCCGATTCTAAGGTGGCTTCGGATTCCTCCACGATTTCGAACCTGCGCTTGTTGGATCCGGATATCTTGGCGCCAACCTTTACCCAGATGCAGCAGCTGAAGAACTTCTACGGTTTCCCAGAGACCTTGGCGATGGACCGTTACACCGTGGACGGTGAACTGCGCGACTTCGTGGTTGCCGCACGTGAGCTGGATCCGAATGAGCTGCAGGAAAACCAGCAGAACTGGATCAACCGCCACACGGTTTATACCCACGGAAACGGCTTTGTTGCGGCCCAGGCAAACACGGTCGACGAGGTTGCGCGCGACGCCGGCTCTGCCCGCGGCGGATTCCCAATCTTTACCGTCTCCGATCTGCAAACCCAGCAGGGCAAGCAGCACGAGGGTGAAGGCGAGACCAAGGACGCCGAGAAGTCCCTGGGAATCAAGGTGGACCAGCCGCGCACCTACTATGGTCCGGTCATTGCCGGCGCACGCGATGGGCGTGACTACGCCGTAGTGGGCGAGACCGGTGACAAGCCAGTTGAGTACGATACCGATTCCACCACTTACACCTATGACGGTAAGGGCGGCGTTGAGATCGGCAATATTGTGGATCGCACCGCGTATGCGCTGAAGTACCAGGAGATGAACCTGCTGCTGTCTGACCGCGTGGGCTCCGAATCTAAGATTCTCTACGACCGCGACCCGCGCAAGCGCGTGGAAAAGGTAGCGCCGTGGCTGACCACCGATTCTGCCACCTACCCAGCCGTCATTGACGGCCGCATCAAGTGGATTGTGGATGGTTATACAACGCTTGAGTCCCTGCCTTATTCGCAGCGCACCTCGCTGGCAGATTCCACGCAGGATACGCAGAACCCGAACGGCACCAGCCAGCGGCTTATCAACGAGCAGGTGGGTTATATCCGCAACTCTGTGAAGGCTACTGTCGACGCTTATGACGGCTCCGTGGATCTCTTTGAGTTTGATGACCAGGACCCAGTTCTGAAGGCCTGGGAGGGCGTATTCCCGGGCGTCGTCAAGCCGAAAGCGGAAATCTCTGACGAGCTGCGCGGCCACTTCCGTTACCCGGAAGACATGTTCAAGGTGCAGCGCGATCTGTTGGCGAAGTACCACGTTTCCGACCCAGGCGTGTTTTTTAATAACGATGCCTTCTGGTCTGTGCCAGAAGACCCAACCGCCGGCGAGGCACGTGGTTTGAACCAACCTCCTTACTACGTCATGGCGGCGGATCCGAAGTCCGGGAAGCCAAGCTTCCAGCTGATTACTTCTTACCGCGGTTTGAACCGTCAGTTCCTCTCCGCGCATATGGCGGTGTCCTCGGACCCAGAGAACTACGGTCAGATCACCGTTCGCGTGCTGCCGACGAATACTCAGACCCAGGGCCCGAAGCAGGCGCAGGACGCCATGATGTCTTCTGACCAGGTCGCTCGTGACCGCACGCTGTGGGAAGGCTCGAATGACCTGAACTACGGCAACCTATTGGCACTGCCGGTAGGCGGCGGCGAGATTCTTTACATGGAGCCTATTTACTCGCAGCGTAAGGACCAGGAATCCGCGTTCCCGAAGCTGCTACGCGTTCTCGTTTCCTACAAGGGTCGCGTGGGTTATGCCCCGACTATCGGTGAGGCCCTCGACCAGGTGGGCATCGATCCTAAGTCCGCGCAGGACATCACTGAGATCGACGGCGACGGCAGTGCAGCTGACGCGAAGAAGGACTCCGGTGAGGACTCCAAGTCCAAGGATGAGGGCAAGGCTTCGGCTCCTGCCTCGGCACCGGCGGCCTCTAGTGAGGCCGATGCCATTGACGGCATCAACAAAGCACTCGACAACGTAGAGAAAGCCCGCAACGGTTCCTTCGAGGAATACGGCAAGGCTCTCGACGAGCTCGACCAGGCTGTTGAGGCCTACAAGAAGGTCGAGTCGAAGTAGGCAAGTAGAAAATACTGCCTAGATAAACGCGAATGGCCACCTGCCCAGGGGATTTGGGTGGGTGGCTATCTGTCTGTATAGTTACAGAGGTCGCCGACGAGAGCGGTTATGAAAAATAATCAGTCTCGTTAAAGCGTAGATGTTTAGAAGTACATCTCGACGCGGGGTGGAGCAGCTCGGTAGCTCGCTGGGCTCATAACCCAGAGGTCGTAGGTTCGAATCCTGCCCCCGCTACCAACTTCCAAGCCCCTACCAGGAGAAACACTGGTAGGGGCTTTAGTTATTTCTCTTAAGGCGCACGTCCTGGGACTCAAATCGGGACTTTAGCGATGGCTTTTTGTGGGTTAAGTAGCAGAATGTGTGTCCGTTCGGCGTGTTGCGGGGCGGGTACACGGTTAGTTACTTCATGGGGTCTTTTCTGATTCCTATCGAGTGTTCGTACTCGGTTGGGATAGCGTTGTCGTAGAAGGCTGGTCGGCCTGTTTCTTGGTCGGCTTTGTTGTGGTCTTCTTCGGCAAGATAGTTGACTTTGGCGAGTTGATCTTGGCCATAATTGCACTGCCTGGCGATATTTAGCGGATCGTCAGGCAGTTGCTTTTTGGTGTGGAGGTACCACTCGAGCATTTTTCGTTGGCGTTCCCCTGACCTGCCTCGGTGCGCATCGGCGATGCGTTTGAGCTGGGCGTTTATGCCGCCTTCAAGACTGTTTGTCGTTGAAGCCCAGCGTTTAGGATCAAGCGCATTCGGTGGTGGCTTAAGGTAAGTAAACAACCAATTGTTGCGCGATAGGTGCAGCAGTGAGTTGTAGGCTTTGCGTATTCGCAGATGAGTCCATTCCCACTGGTTATTGAGTGTTCGGCGTTCTTTTGGCACGGGTGTTTTCTCGTTGAGGAATGTTTTGAATACCTGACCGAAGTCGTGCAGACGTAGCGTCCACTCCCGTGCCTGTTCGAGTGTGGTGACACGGGTTAGTTTCAGCGCCAGTGCGTAGATGGTTTTGCCGGCGTCGGTGCGCGGCCGTGAGTGGTGTAGCGGCGGATGACGCGTTGTGCATGGACGAGACAACGCTGAATCATCGCGTTTGGCCAGCAGGCTTTAAT